>FPIC01003690.1_pt1 | contig 71688 bp, 57 predicted proteins | sample 1504481 | NCBI WGS metagenome assembly FPIC01 (sample SAMEA4475357, study PRJEB15587) | soil metagenome | biome: Soil; feature: Field | place: India | collected 2015-03-11 | depth 0 m
AAAGGGAGGGATGCTAAAGCATACCTCCCTTTTTTATAAAGTCATATTTGTTTCTGAGCTTAATAACTGCCTTTGTATTTACGCACAAACCATTCAATAGAAGCAAGGGCTAAAAGCAGCCAGAATAGCCATTGAATATGGATAATTTCCATCATGGCTTCGTTAGTACGAATTATCTCCTTAGCCTTTTTGCTTAGCAACACCTCTGCCAGGTTATCGAGCTGGTTGTTATGTACATGAACACCTCCCGTTTGCGAAGCAAGTTGTCGTAGCAACTGGTGGTCGGCAGTAGTATTTAAGGCTTCCAGGTCACGCTTAAGTACTGTAAATTCTCCGCTGCTCTTTTCAGAAGCGCCCTTTACCTGGCCTGTTGCAGTATAGCGGTATACACCCTGCGGCAAGCCGGAAAGCTCAAAGCGGGAGTTGGCTTCTGTATTAACAAAGGAGTAATTATTTACTTTGCCTTCTTCATCTGTAATGCTAAGGCTTATTTTCTGGTTGTAAATCTTTTCGTATATATCATTGTATACTTCGGCTTCAAATACTACCCGCTCGGTATCATATACTTCACTTACAATGGGGTAAACTTTAAACTTTCGTTTGTCTTCTTTGGCAGAAAGCAATTGTACCAGTTTGCTGATCAGTTCATCAAAAGATTCATGCTTCTGGGTTAGCTCATATTCACGCAGCCGCCACTGCCAAAGGCCTTCTCCGGCCAGTACAGCTGTTTTCCTGCCTTCTGCACTTTGCATGGCCAACAGGGGCTTTTCTGTAGTTATACTACCTACGCGATGATAAAGCAATACTTCTGCTCCGTTGTTAAGGGTATAGTCGCCAAAGGGCACAGATACAGGAGGGAATTTCTGGAAAATGGCCTGGCGCTGCGCATCAAATTTAAAACGATCAAAGTTCTGGTTGTAGGCAGGAGTTACATCGTCACGCTGCTGGCTGCGGGCGGCTATTTTAAGTACACCATTTATTTCATTGAAACGCGATAAGTTGGTTTGCTGGCCTGTAATATACCAGATGGCGGTCTGGCTTTGCAGGTACTTATCCAGTAAAGGGCTCAATGCATTGGCTTCGTCTGGCACCTGGTGAAAAATAACCAGGTCGTACTTGTCTTCTTTTAAAGGGTTTAAGCCAGGTATATGTACATAAAGGTCATAGTTCTCCTGGGTATCCAGTGCGCTTTTTATTGCTTTAATATCCGGGTGAGGCGCCAGGGCAACCAGCAATATTTTTTCCTTACCATCTATTACCTCTACATAGGCATGGCGGCTGTTGTTTTTAAGGGTAAACTCTCCTTCAAGTGTCTGTGCCTCTACCACGTAATGCTGCACCCCTTTGTTAGTGGCTTCTATCAGAAAGGTTGCCTGCTGAAGGTCTTCATCATTTTGCACTTTTATATTTTGTGTAGCTACTACTTTGCTTCCCTGCTTAAGGGCCAGCGAAAGGGTTTTGCCCCTGTAGCCATTGCTTTGTACCTCGGCCACTACCGGAAATTTATTGCCCAGGTAAGCCACTTTGTTAAAGTAAAGGGCTTTAAGGTTTACATCCTGGCGGGGAGTGGTATCGCCAAGGGCAACCGTATGGATCGGAAAACCAAAAGGCTTGTAGGCAGGGGAGAGGCCCTGGTTATATATACCATCGGTTACCAGTACCACGCCACCCAGGTTGCGGTTTTCGTAGCTGCTTTGTACTCCGCTTAGTAAATTGCTAAGATCAGTGCTGCTGTTGGTAAAACGTACTTGGTCCAGCTCAGTAGGTTGGTTAAGGGTTTGTATCTCTACGTGCAGGCCTTCTTCTTCAAGGGTCTGCCTTGCATTTGCAAGTTTGGCAAGTACCTGGTTTAGCTGTACAGAATCGGTAGTCATGGCTATGGATTCTGAGTTGTCTATCGCAAAAACATAAACAGGCTTTTCAAAAAGGTTCTGGACCTGCCGTATAAAAGGGCCCATTAACAAAAAGCAAAGTATGCTGATCAGTAAAAAGCGAACACCTGCCAGTGCCTTATTAACGCTTCTGTTCCAGGGGGCTTTTTTCTGGTATAAAAAAACGGCATAGGCTGCCCCAACCAGAAGACAGATAAGTATATACCACGGAGAAGCCTGTGTAATGATCTTGAAGCTATCCATTCTTTAGCATTAGTAAATTTCTTTAAAAACAGGGTGACTGAGTAACAGAGCGACTGAGTGATTTTATGTATACAGCGCTTTAGAGGAAAAACAATGTAACGCTATGATTGAAAAATGTTGTGTTCTTTTCGTAAAGGCTTAGTTATCAGCAAGAATATTGCCAACGCGCTTTACGGCTAACTATTTTTTTAAGACTGTTTCCGGAGATAAACGATTCACTCAGTCGCTCTATCACTCAGTCACCATTAGGTTTAGGTTAGCATACCGCCATCTACCTGCAGTACCTGGCCTGTAATATAGCGAGACATGTCAGAGCCCAGGAAAACAGCGCAATCTGCCACTTCTTCGGGGGCTCCGCCACGTTTAAGAGGAATAGAGCTTTTCCACTCATCTACCACCTGTTGGTTAAGCTCGCCTGTCATTTCGGTTTCTATAAAGCCCGGGGCAATAGCGTTTGAACGTATGTTACGTGAGCCAAGTTCCAGCGCTACAGATTTGGTAAAGCCAATAATACCCGATTTGGAAGCCGCATAGTTAGCCTGGCCGGCATTTCCTCTTATACCTACAACAGAGGTCAGGTTAATGATAGAGCCCGATTTTTGTTTCATAAGCTGCTTGGTAGCGGCTTTGGTAAGGTTAAATACCGATTTAAGGTTGATGTTGATCACAGCATCCCAGGCCTCTTCAGTCATACGCATCAGCAAGCCATCTTTGGTAATACCTGCATTGTTGATGAGCACATCCAGTTTTCCAAAGTCTGCCAATACCTGGTTGATCAGGTCATCGGCAGCTTTAAAGTCAGAGGCATCAGAACGGTAACCTTTGGCTTTTACACCCATAGCCTCCAGTTCACGCTGCAAGGCCTCGCCTTTTTCCACACTTGATAAATAGGTAAAGGCTACGTCAGCGCCCTGCTCAGCATATTTAATGGCAATAGCTCTTCCTATGCCTTTAGAGGCTCCGGTAATAAGGGCGGTTTTTCCTTGTAATAACTTCATGTCAGATTTAAGATTATACCAGGTTCTTTAGCGTATGCCTCTGTCAAAAGCAGTAGTAAGTATGCTAAAGCCTGGGCGATAAGGGTATTAAAATTATTAAATTTGCATCCAAATTAAAGCCTATTTAGGCAAACGCCCAAAAAATGCTGTTATTTTAAGCCATATACTTCTTCCACCAGTGCTGAAATACCAGTAGCCCCCAAATGCGGGCATGTATATCTTCTGGGTTGTCAGAAAAGAGCTTTTGCTTTAGTTTCCGGATCTGCTCAACATCAAAAAGGCCTTGTTCTTCTATAAAGCGGTCTGCAAGAAGTTGATCTGTGATAAGTGTTCGCAATGAAGACCGGAACCACTTAAGCAGCGGAACTTCAAAACCATGCTTGGGTCGGTTGTATAACTCTGCTGGTAAAATAGCGCGAAAGGCATCCTGCACTATTTTCTTTTTCATATTTCCATCTACTTTGTAAGCTATTGGAAGCGAAAAAGCGAAATCAACCACCGTATAGTCCAGGAAAGGAACCCGTACCTCCAGGCTGTTTGCCATGCTCATGGCGTCTACTTTCGTTAGCATATCGTTCTGTAGCACCAGGTGCATATCAGTATACAGCGCCTCGTTCAAATCACCGCCTTCATGTATATGCTTCAAGGTTTGGGTGCGCCTTTGGTCATAAGTGGGTACGTCCATTTTCTGCCTGGTAGCTTCAGAAAGCAGTGCAGTGGCTTCTTCTTTATCGGCAAAGCTGCACCAGCGCCAGTAACGGTCTTTCTGGCTCAGGCGCATACCACTTGAAAAGCGATACAACTGCCGGGCAAAGTTGCCGGCCGGGTTGCTGCGCGACTTGGGTATTGCTTTCCAGAGAGGGTGCATTGCTGTTACAGCAGTAGCGGCCAGGCTGCGCTGTCTTGCTTTAAATTCTCCCTGGTGTTTGTTGTAGCCACCAAACATTTCATCGGCTCCATCGCCAGATAAAGCTACAGTTACTTTCTGTCGTGTATGCCGGCTTAAAATGTGTACGGCCAGGGCAGAAGAATCGGCAAAAGGCTCATCCAGGTAGTCAAGTACATCAAAAAGGTCTGCGTACAGGTCATCGTTGGTAAGCGAAAATACGGTATGGTTGGTATTAAACTTTTTGGCTACCAGGTTGGCATATTTTGTTTCGTCAAAAAAAGGCTCATCCTTGTAGCCAATGGAAAAGGTGTTTAGGTGCTTTGTATGGCGTGATGCCAGGGCAACTATAGCCGAAGAGTCAATGCCTCCGCTCAGAAAGGCGCCCAGGGGTACATCGGCTATTAGCCTGCGTTGCACAGAGGCATCCAGCAGGTCTACAAGTTTTTGCTGCTGCTGTCCATAGTCAGCAGGGCTGGCTTTAGCCTGTGTATAGTTTTTGGGGATCGTATAATATTGCTCTTCTGTAACCTGTGCGCCTTTAATCAAAAGCCAGCTGCCGGGCTGCAGTTTGCGCACCCCTTTAAATATAGAGGCCGGACCGGGTATATAGTTAAGCTGCAGGTAGCTTAACAGCGAGGCATGGTCCAGTTCTTTGGGAATCTCAAAATTAAGCAGTGCCTTCATTTCTGATGCAAATACAAGCCTGTCCCTGTCCTGGTAAATAAGCAAAGGCTTAATACCCATCCTGTCGCGGGCTATAAACAGGCTTTTTTCTGCCCGGTCGTATATGGCAAATGCAAAGAAACCGTTTAGTTTAGAGAGGCAGGCAGCTCCCTCTCTTATATAAAGGTGCAGCAGCACTTCCGTATCCGAATGGCCCTGGAAAGCAATGCCGGCAGCTTCCAGTGGTTTTTTCAGCTCCTGGTAATTAAAAATCTCTCCATTAAAAATTATGGTATACTGCCCGGTAGGGTCGTGCATGGGCTGGCTTCCGCCTTCGCTTACATCTATAATCGACAGGCGCCGGTGCCCTAAGGCAACGGGCGCATCTGTAAATACACCATGTGCATCGGGGCCGCGTTTTGCCAGGCAGGTGGTTGCAGTAGAAATATGGCTTAGAAAGGAATGTCCTTTTTCAGTAAATGCATAAATGCCGGTTATGCCACACATAAATTTAGGTAAGCTCAGTTTGAAAAAAGTAAAATTAAGCTATTTACCTAACAATCTAAATAAAGCAAGGGCGGGCCAGGTAAAACAGTAGGTAACAATCACGTTTAAATTGGACTTTTAATCTACATTTCTTGTTGAATAGTTTTAAAGCTGTCCGTAACATGCATGCTGCTGTCTTTTGTTATGGAATTTATAAAATTTATCATTAATTTTGGTGGAAATCTGGCTGCCATCAGGGTAGTTTTTAATATAACGGAATAATGAAGAAAGCACTTATTACAGGGGTAACCGGGCAGGACGGTGCCTATTTATCAGAACTTTTACTGAGTAAAGGCTATGAAGTACATGGTATTAAAAGGCGTTCGTCTCTGTTCAACACCGAGCGTATAGATCATTTGTATGTAGATCAGCATGAACAGAATGTGCGCTTCAAGCTCCATTATGGCGATCTGTCAGATTCTACCAACCTGATCCGTATTATACAGGAGGTACAACCTGATGAAATATATAACCTGGGTGCTATGTCGCATGTAAAGGTTAGCTTTGATATGCCCGAGTACACTGCTGATGTTGATGGTGTAGGTACACTTCGGTTATTAGAAGCGATCCGCATCCTTAACATGACAGACAGGGTGCGCATTTACCAGGCGTCTACTTCCGAGCTGTATGGCCTTGTGCAGGCTGTGCCTCAATCTGAAACCACTCCGTTTTATCCCCGCTCACCTTATGCCGTAGCCAAGCTATATGCATATTGGATAACCGTTAATTACCGCGAAGCCTATAATATGTATGCCTGCAATGGTATTCTGTTCAACCACGAATCACCTTTAAGAGGCGAAACATTTGTTACCCGTAAGGTTACAAGAGCAGTGTCGCGTATTGCATTAGGCTTACAGGATAAGCTTTATATGGGTAACCTGGATGCTAAAAGAGACTGGGGCCATGCAAAAGATTATGTAGAGGCTATGTGGCTTATACTTCAGCAGAACCAGCCCGAAGATTATGTAATTGCTACCGGTGTAACAACCACGGTAAGAGAATTTATCAACATGGCCTTTGCCGAGGTGGGTATTGAAATCGAGTTTAAAGGAGAGGGTGTAAAAGAAGTAGGATATATTAAAGCATGTAATCATCCTGCCTACCAGTTGGAGATTGGTAAAGAGGTTGTATGCATTGATGAACGCTATTTCCGCCCAACAGAAGTAGAGCTACTTATTGGCGACCCTACCAAAGCAAAACAAAAGCTGGGCTGGGAGCCTAAGTATGACTTGCCCGCTTTGGTAAATGATATGATGCAGGCAGACCTGGAGTTATTTAAACGTGATGCTTACCTGAAAGAAGGTGGCCACAAAGTTTTGAATTACAACGAATAGGTATCTGCCCGGCAGACAGTTAAAAGTTTATAATGGAAAAAAACGCTAAAATATATGTAGCCGGCCATCGTGGTATGGTGGGGTCTGCTCTTGTAAGAAAGCTTCAGAAAGAGGGGTATACCAACCTGGTTTTCCGCACTTCTTCAGAGCTTGACCTGCGCAGCCAGGTGGCGGTTCAGGATTTTTTTGAGCAGGAAAAGCCAGAATATGTTTTCCTTGCCGCTGCAAAGGTGGGAGGTATACATGCTAATAATGTGTACAGGGCAGAGTTTCTGTACGATAATCTTTGTATACAAAACAATATTATCCACCAGAGTTATGTGCATGGTGTAAAAAAACTGCTTTTCCTGGGTTCCTCATGCATATATCCTAAAATGGCCCCACAGCCACTCAGAGAAGAGTATTTGCTTACCGGCACGCTCGAGCCTACCAACGAGCCTTATGCGATTGCTAAAATTGCAGGTATTAAAATGTGCGAAGCCTATCGCGACCAGTATGGCTGTAATTTTATATCGGTAATGCCTACCAACTTGTATGGACCTAATGATAATTACGATCTGCAGAACTCACACGTGTTACCTGCATTACTACGTAAATTTCATGAGGCCAAACTGGAAAATAAGCCCGAAGTAGTGGTATGGGGTAGTGGTAAACCCATGCGCGAATTTTTGCATGCCGATGATCTTGCTGATGCCTGCATGCACCTGATGCTTACATACAGCGAGCCGCAGTTGGTCAATATCGGTACAGGCCAGGATGTAACCATACGCGAGTTAGCGGAGCTTATTCAGAATGTAACCGGCTACCAGGGAACTATAGTTTGGGATAGCAGCAAGCCTGATGGTACCCCCCGTAAACTAATGGATGTGAGCAAACTGCATAGCCTGGGCTGGAAGCATCGTATATCGCTGGAGGAAGGCATAAAACAGGTATACGCAGAGGTTGCAACACCACAGGGAGCGTTATCTGTACAATAGCCGGGTAATAAATTTATTGAATAGCATAGAGCCAGGCCTTTAGCCTGGCTCTTCTTTTTTACAACTGTTTTGTTACCGGAATAGGGCGTGTATATTGCAGGGCGGTAAAGAGAGCAGTTTTACATATGAAACAATCGATCGAAAAGTTATACCATACAGCAGGAAATGTTGCTGAGTTTATTACCTCTTTATTAAAAGTAAGCCTCCTGTCAGATTGGCGCCTGCCGCCTTTTCCAGCTCCCTTAAGCAAAGAGTGCTACCTTGTTGTAAATGGGCCTTCTTTTTCAAAAGTGCTGGCCAGCAATGAGCTAAAGCAGTTTTTGCAACAGCAAACTACCTTGTGTGTAAACATGTTTGCTGCCACTCCAGACTTTGAGTACTTTAAGCCTTCATATTATGTGTTTATGGATCCGCTTTTTTTTGAGTACAACAGAGAGGTATATGCTAACCCGGTAGCTTTTGGAATAGAGGTACATGAAGAAGCCAGAGGCGTATTTAAAAGCATAGATGCAGTTTTTACAGCCCTGGAAAAAACTACCTGGCCTCTTGTGCTTTTTATACCGGCCAAATACAGGCAATCTGCATACTTCAGCAGCTTAAAGGAGCGCAATAAAAACATAAGTATTTACCTTTTCAACTCCACTAAAGTAGGTGGCAGCACAAAAGCCAGGGAATGGTTCTATAAAAAAGGCCTGGGTGTGCCCAGTCTCCAGAATGTATTAACCGCTGGTATTTACCTGGGCATACAAATGCAGTTTGAAAAAATGTACCTCTTGGGGGCAGATCATAACTGGTTTTTAAACCTGCACCTGGCAGACGATAATACCCTGTATATAAAAGATGAGCATTTTTACGATGGCCAGGCAGAAGTTAAGTTAAAGCCATTGGTATCATACAAGGATAACAAAACGGTAAAAACAACGATAAGCCAGGTGTTTCTGGCCTTCCATAAAGCATTTAATACGTACGAGCTCCTGGCGGGCTATGCCCGGCGAAGGGGGTGCAAGATATATAACATCAGCAACCCGTCATTTATTGATGCTTTTGAAAGAAAAAACATCAACACACTAGCAGGCAAGGAATAAGGGAAGCAGATACCTGGCTAAACAGGATTACTTGTACAGAAGCCACTGCGGTGCTAAAGTATTAAACGGCTTCTGCAATTGTTTCGTGCGTGTTGTGGCGAGGCCTGGTTTGCCCGGTGGCAGAAGCAATTGCATCCAAATAGCTCCTGATCACCACCTTTTCATCAAAGCGATCTTCAGCAAGCTTACGGCTGTTTTGCCCCATGGCTGCAAGCTCATGATCTGATAAGCTGTATAACTGCATCATCTTGTCGGCCAGGTCGGTAGCACTTTTTACCTGGCATAGGTAGCCATTCTGTCCATGTACCACTGTTTCGCGGCAGCCAGGAACATCAGTGGTAATAATAGGCTTGGCCATGGCAGCAGCTTCCAGTAGGGTTTTAGGGGTGCCTTCACGGTAAGAGGGAAGTACCACGCAGTCTGCTTTTTCAATAATGGAGCTTACAGCATCACTGGTGCCCAGGTATTCAATAATACCTTCTTCAATCCACTGGTTAAGTAGTTTTTCGGGTATACCCAGGTGAGATGGGTCCTTAAATCCCAATACCTGGAATGTAGCATTAAGTCCTTTGGCGCGGAGCGCACGGCAGGCATCTGCAAACTCAACTATACCTTTGTCATACAACAGGCGTGCAATCACTAAAAAAACAAAAGTATGGTTCCGTTTAAAAGGAGCGGGTGTAAATTTTGAAAGGTTAACACCAGAGCCCGGTAGTAAACCTGTAATGTTTTTATCAACCAGTTTCAGGTCCAGGAACAGGCTGCGGTCATCGTTGTTCTGAAAAAATACCGTATGCGGAAACTTAAAGGCGTGCCTGTATAACTGGCGTGCAATTTTAGATACCAGGTTCTGCCTTATAAACACAGTGCCCAAGCCAGAAACATTGTTAATAACCGGTATGCCTAAAGCTTTGGCGGCAAGCGTGCCGTAAATATTAGGCTTAATGGTATACTGCAAAATAACATCCGGCCGCACCTTTTTATAGATCTTAAGAAAAGCATAGGTTAGCTTAAGATCTTTTACAGGGTTGGCTCCTTTATTATCCATTTGTATGGGGTAAAATACACACCCTTTTTCTTCAAGCTTGCAAGAATAATCGTCCTTAGGTGCAATAGCAATTACCTCGTGCCCAGCTTCCTGCAAAGCCTTTACCAGGCCGAGCCTAAAGTTGTATATGTTCCAGGAGGTATTAATAACGATAGCTACTTTCATGTAATCAGGTGCAATGTAATGGCTTGAACTTCAGCCAAAAATAAGGAAAAAAATCTGCTTTGCTGCAATGGCCCCGATCTTTAAGGCCACCTGTAGAGTAATAAACCAGTGCATTACAAGCAGGTACATGCCTGTAAAAGTTGATAGAAGGTAATAAAATAATTGTAAAATGAAATAAATACACAAAATAAGCGTTAAGCAAAGATCAGGAAAAAGACTGCTGATGGTGGAGCCCACAAGCGGGGTTAACTATGGCAGAAACAGGGCTTTTATTTTAATAGTCAACAAAATGGATTAGTTTTACGTTTTGGAAAGCCGTAAACTAGTATGTGGCTTATGTTTTGATATAGCGCAGGCTATATAAACAGACCCTTTTAGCCGGTATAAGTACATACCATACTCTAAACCCTATATACCAATGTTGGAAGTAGCAGATGAAGTACAGCCTACCCCATATAATACTTTAGCAGAAGAGGAAGATGATGATGACTGGACTGAGGTAATTGAGCCGCGTTCCAGTTTGCTGGACTTAAGGTTAATAGAGCTATGGCGGTACCGGGATCTGGTAATGATGTTCGTAAAGCGCGATTTTGTGTTTCATTACAAACAAACTATACTGGGCCCTGTCTGGTTTTTTCTGCAGCCCCTGCTTACCACACTTACCTTCGTAATCATATTCGGGCGTATTGCGCAGCTTTCTACAGATGGCTTGCCTATGCTGTTGTTTTACCTGGCCGGTATTACCATCTGGAATTATTTTTCAGAAACATTAAATAAAACCGCCACGGTGTTCCGCGATAATGCCCAGATGCTGGGTAAGGTTTATTTCCCTCGCTTAACACTGCCCTTTTCGATCGTTATATCCAACCTGGTGCGCTTTGGTATACAGTTTGGCCTTTTCCTGCTTATCTGGCTGTATTTCGTGCTACAATCAGAAGCTGTACAGCCTAATGTATATATGTTGTTAACACCCTACCTGGTACTTATTATGGGCTTGCTTGCCTTAGGTTTAGGAATGCTGGTAAGCGCCATGACCACCAAATACAAGGATCTTATCTTTCTGCTTACCTTTGGTATACAATTACTCATGTATGCCACACCGGTAATTTACCCGCTTTCATCAGTGTCAGACCGGTACCAGTGGCTGCTGCTGGCAAACCCTATGTCGGCTATAGTAGAAACCTTTCGTTTTGGCTTTTTAGGAACGGGAGTATTTAGCTGGGGCAGCCTGGCGTATAGTACACTGGCTACCATTTGCCTTTTAGCAGCAGGTACCCTTGTTTTTAACAAAGTAGAAAAGGGCTTTACAGATACTATATAGCATCTGTTTTCCAGTAAGATTAATTTGTTTATAGCGTATTATCAGTTACAATGGCCAAAACCGTAATCAGGGTAGAAAACCTCGGTAAGTTATACAAACTAGGTGAAGTAGGTACCGGTACGATCAGTCATGACCTTAACCGGTGGTGGGCTAAAATGCGCGGTAAAGAAGATCCTTTTGCTATAATTGGCGAGGCTAATGACCGTACCACCAAAGGAAGCAGCGACTATGTCTGGGCACTTAAGGATGTTAGCTTTGAGGTAAAACAAGGAGAAGTATTAGGTGTTATCGGCAGAAACGGAGCCGGTAAGTCTACGCTTCTTAAGGTTCTTTCCAAAGTTACCAGCCCCAGTACCGGTAAAATCAAAGTAAAAGGGCGTATTGCATCCCTGCTGGAGGTGGGTACTGGCTTCCATCCGGAGTTAACAGGGCGCGAAAATATATTTTTAAATGGTGCCATCCTGGGAATGACCAAAGCTGAGATCCGAAGCAAATTTGATGAAATTGTTGATTTTGCCGGGGTAGAGCGTTATATAGATACTCCTGTTAAAAGATATTCCTCGGGTATGTATGTAAGGTTAGCTTTTGCTGTTGCTGCGTTCCTGGAGCCCGAAATTTTAATTGTTGATGAGGTACTGGCTGTGGGCGATGCCGAGTTTCAGAAAAAGTGCCTGGGCAGAATGAAGGATGTAAGTACCCATGAGGGCAGAACTATCCTTTTTGTAAGTCATAACATGGGAGCTATCAAGAGCCTCTGCAACAATGTGCTGATCATGCAGCATGGAAGCGTAAACTTCAGAGGCAACGTAAACAGCGGTATTGAGCGGTACCTGGATATTGATTCAAAAACAAGGTCTGCCAGCTATTGTGCACCGGTGGCAGATAAAGAAGCCACATATTTTAAAAGTATCGATATTTTAGGTGCCGATGGCCTGCACAAGCAAGAGTTTGGCTTTGATGAAGAAATAAACATAGAGTGTATGCTCAATGTGCTTAGCCGCCACCTGGCAGCTAAAGTTAGCATCAGGGCTGTAGATCGGCTGGAGCGTATTGTTTTTACATCAGAATCTGATATAAAAGCGCATACTTCTACGGCCGGAGTGCTAAAGCTGGGAGTAAAAATTCCTGCCCAGGTATTGGTGCCTAGCTCCTACAGGCTGCAGTTTGCTATCCATATTCCTAATTTAGAATTGGTAGAGGTGCTGCCCGATATCCTGCAGTTTGGTGTGCTTGATACAGGTACCGATTTTTACATGTATGGCGATCATGATTACGGATGTGTATTTGTAAATTGTAAGTGGAATACACTTAACTAAATTAGCAGGCAAAGTATAGGTTAGTTTCATTTAGATTAACAAAAAAATGGGTTTACTTTCCAAAGTAAAACATACAATAGGGGCCAGGCTGGGGTTTAAGGCTTTAAACCTACCGGCATATAACCAGCCCGATATGGAGTTGCTCGGCAGTATTGCCAGCATGCAGGTAAAGCAAAACCGCAAAAGTTTTACATCCCTGCACGATGCCGAGTTTAAGGTGTATTCACAGTGGGGCGAAGATGGTATTATCCAGTACCTTGTTAATGAAGTAGAGATCAGCAATAAGTACTTTATTGAGTTCGGGGTAGAAAGCTATATTGAGTCCAACACCCGCTTCCTGCTAAAAAACAATAACTGGAGCGGCCTGATCATGGATGGCTCTGCAGCGTATATGCAGCAGGTACAGCAATCAGAAGACTACTGGAAGTATGACCTTACGGCCAAAACTGCCTTTATTACCAAAGAAAATATAAACCAGCTTATATCAGAAAGTTGCCCCTACAAAGAAATCGGCATTCTGTCTGTAGATATAGATGGAAATGACTATTGGGTATGGGAGCAGATCAATGTAATTACAGCCGATATCGTTATTGCAGAATACAACAGTGTGTTTGGCATCGATAGAGCCATTACCACACCCTATAAGGCTGATTTCCAAAGAACCAATGCGCACTATAGCAATTTGTACTTTGGTGCATCGCTATTGGCCCTTTGCGACCTGGCTGATAAAAAGGGATACTTCTTTGTTGGCTGTAATACCGCAGGGAACAATGCCTTTTTTGTGAAAAAAGATAAAATTGGAAGTTTATTGCCCTTAAAGCCTGAAGAAGGTTACGTATTTTCCAGATTCAGAGAGGCCAGGGATAAGGAAGGTAAATTAACATATGCCACTAACCAGGATCGCTTAAAAGTTTTAAAAGGTTTGCCAGTGTACAATACCCGTACCGGGCAAACAGAATACCTTTAATTATACGATAGTCTGTAGTTTTCATGAAAATCCTGTACGATCACCAGATATTTTTAGCGCAGAAGTTTGGAGGCATTAGCCGCTATTTTAGTGAGCTTATGCAACTGCAGGATAAAGAGGTAAACATAGACAGAATGGACATAAGCCTGTTCAGGCAGAGCGATTACCAGCCACAAACCAGCCTCTTAGCCAAAGGAAAACAGTTCTTGTTAAAAAAAGCTGGTATAAGCCCGTCACAGAAATTAAAAATACCCTCTGTAATAAAGCAAAGTTTGCAGCAAGGTAATTTCGATGTTTTCCACCCAACGTACTACCATCCTTATTTCCTGGAATGGGTAAAAAAGCCTTTTGTGCTTACAGTACACGACATGATACACGAAATTTACAGGGAGCATTTTGATGCGTCAGATCCTGTTTCATCCTATAAAAAGCTCCTTAGCCAGCGGGCCAGCCAGATCATTACGGTTTCAGAAACTACAAAGCAGGATTTGCAGGATATTTTTGGTGTGCCAGCCGAAAAAATCACAGCCATTCACCTCGCTTCTACCTTTGCAGAAGTAAAAGCTCAAAAGCCTGCACAAATGCCTTCAGGCAGGTATATTTTATTTGCCGGCAACCGGGAGGCCTACAAAAACTTTTATTTTGCTGTTACAGCACTGGCCCATATACTTAAAGAAGATCAAGACCTGGAATTGCTCTGCACGGGGCATCCGTTCAGCAAAAGTGAGCTTGCTTTTTTTAAAGAGTTAGGTATTGGTAATAAGGTGAAGCATGCATACCTTAATAATGATAGCGAGCTGGCCTGGGCATACCAACATGCACAGCTGTTTATCTTTCCTTCTTTGTACGAGGGTTTTGGTTTTCCGCTACTGGAAGCTTTTGCCAGCAATTGCCCGGTTATTTCCAGCACTGGTGGTTCCCTGCCCGAAGTGGGAGGTGAGGCAGCCCTTTACTTTAACCCCAAAAGTATACAGCAAATACAGGATGCCGCCCACCAGGCTTTATACAATGCAGAAACCAGGGCTGCTTTAATTGCCAAAGGCAAAGCACAGTATAAAAAATACAGCTGGCATACCTGCCGGCAACAAACCGTTGAGGTATATAAAAAAGCAGGCATGGGTGCTTTTGCCCAGCCAACAGTAGCTGTATAGTATGGAGCTTAGTATTATTACCGTTAATTATAATAACAAAGCCGGCCTGGCTAAAACCCTGGCCAGCATAGAGGCTCAAACCTGTAAGCCTGCCCAGTGCATTGTAATAGATGGAGGGTCTGCAGATGAAAGCCTTGCTGTTATAGACCGCTACAAAGCCATGCTAAACCACTCGGTAAGCGAGCCCGACCGTGGGGTATACGAGGCTATGAATAAAGGCATCCGGGCTGCTACAGCAGAGTATATTCTGTTTCTGAACAGTGGAGATATATTGGCTAGTGCTGAAGTGCTACAACAGGCTGCAACCTATTTTGAGGAAAAAGACCTGGTATACGGAAACCTGTTGCTGGATAAAGGCACTGGCCTGCCGGCAGAAAAAGTATATCCGGATACCCTAAGCTTTAGCCACTTCTTTATCAATGATGAGTCTTTGCCGCACCCTGCCACCTTTATCAGGAAAAGCCTTTTTGAAAAAGTAGGGTATTATACCGAGTCTTTTAAAATTGTATCTGACTGGGAGTTCTGGCTTAAGGCACTGTTTTTACATAACGCCAGCTATTGTCATATACCCCTTGCTGTTTCAGTGTTTGATATGGAGGGAATGAGCTCAAGCCAGGCCAACCAGGAGCGTATCACTGCCGAAAAAAAAGAAGTATACAGCCGTTACTTCTCTCATCTGGTAGAGGAGTTTAAAGGCATACAGGTGCTTCGCCATCAGAGCAAGGCCCGTAAGCTATGGCAGCTTGCCAAACATACCTTAAAGCCAAAATACTGATGGGGCCTGTTCCTGTAAACCAGTTGTATATTTAAGCTGCCCACCGTGCTCAACTCACCACCCACACCGCCTTTAGTTTCTGTAATTATACCTTGCTATAATTACGGGCACCTCATGGCCGAAACCCTGGCCAATGTGCAGGCACAAAGCTATCCCCATTGGGAGTGCATTATGGTAGACGATGGCTCTACTGATAACACCCGCCAGGTAGCTGAGTTATTTGTTAGTAAGGATGCACGCTTCCGCTATGTTTACCAGGCCAACCAGGGCACATCTGCCGCTAAAAATAAGGGCCTGGCAGAAGCCAAAGGTGCTTACATACAGTTCCTGGATGCAGATGATCTGCTGGCGCCCCGTAAACTGGAGTTGCAGGTAGCCTCCCTGCAGCAACATACCAATGTAGATATTGTGTATGGCAATGTGCGCTATTTTGAGCATTTAAATCCTGCCCGCCTCAGCCAGTCGTTTGATATGCGCAATAAGCCCTGGATGGCATGCCCTTCCGGAGCCAAAGAAGAGGTGCTGCCCTATTTTATGATACGAAACCAGATGGTGATCAGCGCACCTTTGCTTCGCAGGGAGGTAGCTGTAAAGGCAGGTGGTTTTGATGCCCGTCTTAAGGGTTGTGAAGATTGGGCCTTCTGGATCCATTGTGCAGCAGCAGGCGCTACCTTTCAATACGATGCCCGCCAGGAGGTGCTTACCTATATACGGGTCCACCCCGCTAGCGCTACCCAGAATGTAAGTACCATGCTTACTGGTGAGTTGTTAATGCGCCAATCCATACAGCAGAGCGCCCTGCTTACTGCAAGGAGTAAAGCCATAAATGCAAGGGCCATACGTGTACTTAAGGGAACCATTGCACTCTCCAGGCTGTACAAGGGCCGCATGCTTTTAAAATTCCGTAAAGTGCTTACCATCCTGTTAGGCGCTGAGCCCAAGATAGCAGGTTAAGCTTTAGATGCCTGTATCCTTCATTTTTAGCCGAAATAAACTTATAATTGCTCTTTGGTATAAGCCACGATTTGTATGGAGCTAAAAGGAAAAAAAGTACTGGTAACAGGTGCCGATGGTTTTATTGGCAGCCACCTGGTAGAACAATTGCTGGAAGAAGGGTGCCAGGTAAAGGCCTTCTGTTATTATAATTCATTTAACTCGTGGGGCTGGCTGGATAGCTTTCCTAAAGAATTACTGAACCAGGTTGAAATTTTTACAGGCGATGTGCGCGATCCGAATGGGGTGCGCACTGCCATGCAGGGATGTGAAGTGGTTTTTCATCTGGCGGCCTTAATTGCCATACCTTATAGCTACCACTCGCCCGATAGTTATGTAGATACCAATATCAAAGGTACTCTTAATGTGCTGCAGGCTGCCCGCGACCTGGCTACCGAAAAGGTGCTGGTTACTTCAACCTCAGAGGTATATGGTACTGCCCAGTACATCCCTATCGATGAGAAGCATCCTAAGCAAGGCCAGTCGCCTTACTCCGCCACTAAAATCGGTGCCGATCATATGGCCGAGTCTTTTTACCGGAGCTTTAACCTGCCAGTAAGTATTGTAAGGCCTTTTAATACATTTGGCCCCCGGCAATCGGCACGGGCCGTAATCCCTACCATTATCACCCAGCTATTGGCGGGCAAAACAGAAATTAAATTGGGTGCCTTACATCCCACCAGGGATTTGCTCTATGTAAAAGATACAGCCCGTGGCTTTGTGGAAATTGCGAAATCCGGGCAGGCGCTTGGGCAGGAAATAAACATCGCCACCCAGTCAGAAATAAGTATACAGGAACTAGCGGAGCTTATCATCGGTAAAATCAATCCCGAAGCACAGATTGTGAGTGATGATGTTCGTTTGCGCCCCGCCAACAGTGAGGTAGAGCGTTTGTATGGATCTAATGAAAAGATAAAAACCCTAACCAACTGGCAGCAACGCTATACCTTTAGCCAGGCGCTGGATGAAACCATTGCCTGGTTCCGGAATCCTGCCAACCTGGCCCGCTATAAAGCCGATATTTATAACATTTAAAGCTGTAAACGTCAGAACCAGGTAGAAATCTCTTACTTATCTATTTAGTAGTACATGCAAGACCTCTGCAATTTTATACGTAGCCTTTACCCCGGCCAGGACTTTATACCTCTGCATGAGCCCCGCTTTACGGGCAAAGAGCGGGCCTATGTCATGGAGGCAATTGATTCTACCTTTGTATCGTCAGTAGGTAAGTTTGTAGACCAGTTCGAGGCTATGATCAGGGACTGTACCGGGGCTGGTTATGCTATTGCTACTGTAAACGGAACTGCTGCTTTGCACATGGCGCTACTGCTGGCAGGCGTGGAAAAAGATAGCCTGGTTATTACGCAGCCCTTTTCTTTTATTGCTACCTGCAATGCCATTAGTTACCTGGGTGCTACACCGTTTTTTATTGATATAGACCCAAACACCCTAAGCCTTTCTGCTGATGCACTAAGTAGCTTCCTGCAGGAGCAGAGCGAAACGCGCAATGGCAAATGCTATCATAAAGCCAGTGGCAGGCGTATTGCCGCCTGTGTGCCGATGCATAGTTTTGGCCACCCGGCCGCTATAGATGCACTGGCAGATACCTGCCAGCGTTACCACATCCCACTGGTAGAAGATGCAGCAGAATCAATAGGAAGTACCTACCAGGGCCGCCAGACCGGCACCTTTGGCCTGCTGGGTACTTACAGCTTTAACGGCAACAAAACCATCACCTGCGGTGGAGGGGGGATGATCGTTACAGATGATCCTGCCCTGGGTAAATTAGCCAAGCACCTAACTACCCAGGCCAAAGTACCACACCACTGGGAGTTTGTGCACGATCATATCGGCTATAATTACCGCCTGCCTAACCTTAATGCTGCCCTGGCCTGCGCACAGATGGAACAGCTGGATGGTTTTATTGATAATAAACGTCACCTGGCTTCCCTGTATCACGATCATTTTAAAGAGCAACAGGAGTTAACCTTTGTAAAAGAGCCTGCCGGCGCCCGCTCTAACTACTGGTTGCAGGCTGTACTTTGCAAAGACAGGGCCCATCGCGATGAGCTGCTCACCTATACCAATGAAAATGGTGTAATGACGCGCCCGGCATGGGAGCTTATGCACCGGCTCGAAATGTTTAAGAATTGCCCCAGGGCAGCGCTTCCTGTAGCCGAGTGGGTGCAAGATCGCCTGGTTAACCTTCCCAGCAGCGTACAATACCATGGCTAAAGAAAAAATACTTTTATTAGGAGGGGGTGGCCACTGCAAATCAGTTATAGAGGCTATTGAGTCACAGGGGCGGTACAGCATTGCTGGCATTCTTGATCAGCCCGGTAAAACAGGGCAGCAAATACTGGGCTATCCTGTACTGGGTAGCGATAGCGATCTGTACACCTGGATACAGCAGGTCCCTAATGCACTGGTTACCGTAGGCCAGCTAAGCCATGCAGCGCTGCGCATCCGTTTATATACCCTGTTAAAAGAAGCTGGCGCAACGCTGCCCACTATAGTAGCCGCTACCGCCCGGGTATCTGTGCATGCCAGCATAAGCGAGGGTACAGTAGTATTGCACCATACGCTGGTAAATGCAGAAGCCAGGGTAGGAGCCAATGTCATTATCAACTCCGGTGCCCTTATTGAGCACAATGCCCTTATTGGCAACCACAGCCACATTTCTACAGGCGCTATTATTAATGGCGATTGCCAGGTAGGCAGCGAAGTGTTTATAGGCAGTGGCGCTGTTTTACGCAACGGCATACACATAACAGATAAGGTAGTAATCGGGGCAGGGGCTGTGGTTGTAAAAGATTGTACCGCAGCTGCCACCTATGCAGGTAACCCGGCCAAACAATTATAACATGAAAACACTTATTATAGCAGAAGCAGGGGTAAACCATAACGGTAGCCTGGAGCTGGCCAAACAGCTGGTAGATGCTGCCGCTGCAGCAGGGGCCGATTATGTAAAGTTCCAGACCTTTAAAGCCGAAAGCCTGGTAAGTAAAAGCGCTCAAAAAGCAGACTACCAGGTAAAAAACACCGGCAGTGCCGACAATTCCCAATATGCCATGCTCAAGAAGCTGGAGCTGGACCAGGATATGCACAAAACCCTCATCGGTTATTGCCAGCACAAAGGTATAGCCTTTCTCTCCACCGCTTTTGACCTGGAAAGTATTGAGCTGCTCTATAACCTGGGTATCGATGTGTTTAAAGTTCCTTCCGGTGAAATAACCAACCTGCCCTACCTCCAGAAAATCGGGTCATTGGGTAAGCCGGTTATCCTGTCAACGGGTATGGCTACCCTTGGCGAAATAGAAGCTGCCCTGCAGGTACTTACAGAAGCAGGTGCTTCTATAGATACCATCACAGTGCTACATTGCAATACAGAATATCCAACCCCTATGCACGATGTAAACTTAAAAGCCATGCTGGGTATACAGCAGGCATTTAAGGTAAAGGTAGGTTATTCCGACCATACCGTGGGCATAGAAGTACCCATAGCCGCGGTGGCTTTAGGAGCTACATGCATTGAAAAGCATTTTACCCTCGATAAAAGCATGGAAGGGCCGGATCATAAAGCCTCGCTGGAGCCTGCGGAGCTTAGCGCAATGGTGGCTGCCATCCGTAATATAGAGCAAGCTCTAGGCGATGGAGTAAAAAAACCTTCGCCCTCCGAAGCTAAAAACAAGCCCATTGCCCGTAAAAGCATACATATAGCCCATAGCCTGCCGGCTGGCCATACCCTCAGCATTTCTGATCTTAGTATGAAAAGACCAGGACATGGTATAACGCCTATGGATATGGAGCGGGTGCTGGGAAAGGTAACCACCCGGGCTTTGCAACAGGATGATCTTTTGCAATGGAGCGATATACAATAAACACTTCAGTTAAAAGCCCTGTATAATCAGTAAGCCAGTACCTGCCATTCGGGGGCTTTAAAAAATAAATGATCAATGAAAATAGGCGTACTTACCAGTTCACGGGCCGATTATAGCATTTACTATCCTTTGCTAAAAGCCCTCCAGGCCGATGATACATTTGCCTTGGAGATCATAGCCTTTGGTACCCACCTTTCCAGGTTTCATGGCTATACCCTAAACCAGGTTATACAAGATGGCTTTACAGTTGAACATTGTATTGATTCGCTGATCCTGGGCGACAGCCCCGAAGCGGTAGCTACCGGCATGGGGCTAACCCTTACCAAGTTTTCATCTTTCTGGGCACAGCATCAGGATTTTAACCTGGTATTTGCCCTGGGCGACCGGTATGAGATGTTTGCAGCCGTAAGTGCTGCGCTGCCCTTTGGTATTCCTGTAGCGCATATCCACGGAGGCGAAACCACCCTGGGCGCTATAGACGATGCCCTTCGCCATGCCATTACGCATATGTCCCGCTACCACTTTACCACAACAGATCTGTACTGCAACCGGGTAATAAGCCTTAAAGGCAACCCTGGTTTTGTGTACAATGTAGGTGCGCTCAGTATCGATAACCTTTCCCGTTTACAGTTATATAGCAAAGAGGAGTTTAACAGCAGGTTTGGTATTGATATGGAGCTGCCTTCTGTATTGATTACCTTCCACCCCGAAACCGTTGATTTTGAAAAAAACGCTGGTTATACCGATGAGCTGCTGGCCGCTTTGCATGAACTAAAGGCTTACCAGTTAATTATTACCATGCCCAATGCAGATACCACCGGTATGATGATCCGCGAAAAGCTCAATGCCTTTATTGAGCAAAGCCCTAATGCCATTGGTGTAGAGTCCTTCGGTACCTTGGGTTACCTGAGCTGTATGCAGCATTGTAGCTTTATGCTGGGCAATACCTCCAGTGCCTTTGTAGAGGCTTCTTACTTTCCTAAATGGGTAATTAACATTGGTAGCAGGCAAAAAGGCAGGCTCGAGTCTGGTCATATTTTAACTGTACCCATACAAAAAGATGCTATACTGCAGGCTGTACAGCAGGTAGAAAAGGCTGCACCCTTAGTGCCTGCAGCTACCTATGGTAAAGGCAATACAGCTGCAACCATTGTTCGTATACTAAAGGAAGAAATTTTGCCCCCGGCTCAAGTTGAAAGCCCGCTTAACCCCTTACCATGACCGACTACAGCAATAACCTAATTTATATAGATCAGCCACTTACCCAGGCCATGCAACAGCTTAACAGGGTACCCGAAGGCTTAACCCTGTTTGTAAGGGATTATAACGATAAGGTAATGGGCACCCTTACCGATGGCGACATACGCAGGGGCCTGCTTGCCGGCAAGCAGATCGGGGAGCCTGTGTCTGCATTTATGCATAAAAACTTCCGCTACCTCACGCTGCACCGCTATACACTTTCCCAGTTAGACGAACTTCGTAACCTGCATATCAGGCTGGTACCCCTGCTGGACGAGGCAGGAGTTCTGCAGCGCATTATAGACCTGCGAAAACTCCGATCATTGCTACCGGTAGAAGTAGTTATTATGGCTGGTGGCAGGGGAGAGCGGTTGCGCCCACTTACCGATACCACGCCCAAGCCTCTTTTAAAAGTAGGCGATAAGCCCATTATTGAGCACAATATCGATAGACTTAGCAGCTTTGGCATAGCTACTATACACATTAGCATTCGCTACCTGGGCAGCCAGCTAAAAGAGTACCTGGGCAATGGCGAAAGCAAAGGCCTTACCATACAGTACATCCATGAAGATGAACCGCTCGGTACACTTGGGGCAGTAAGTAAGATACAGGAGTTTACGCACCCCTATGTACTCATCATGAATTCCGATCTGCTTACGACCATCGATTTTGAGGATTTCTTTAGAAATTTCATGGAGTCGGGCGCAGCCATGACAGTAGCCAGTATTCCTTACAAGGTAAATGTACCCTATGCCGTGCTGGAAACAGAAGGCAACCGCATCAACTCTTTCCAGGAAAAACCGACCTATACCTTTTACTCCAATGCCGGTATGTACCTGGTAAAAAAAGAAGTGTTGCAGCAGGTACCCCAAAATAGTTTTTATAATGCTACCGATCTTCTGGATGCTCTCATCCAGAAAGGCGATACCGTGTCTCATTACCCCCTGCTAGGGTACTGGCTGGACATTGGCAAGCACGATGATTATAAAAAAGCCCAGCAGGATATTAAGCATCTTAAATTATAAGCCATGCCTACGTTATTTGTAATTCCTGCCCGCGGAGGCTCCAAAGGCATACCCGGTAAAAACATAAAACCCCTGGCAGGCAAGCCCCTTTTATATTATACCCTGGATGTTGCCCATGCAGTAGTCAATCCTGGTGATGCTATTTGCCTTAGTACCGATGATGCTGCTATCATTGCTGCTGCCCAAGCCTATGGCTTACATGTACCTTTCGTGCGCCCCGCAGCGCTTTCTACAGATACGGCAGGCATGAACGAGGTGCTTCTCCATGCCCTGCAACATTACCAACAGGCCGGTATGGAAGTTGAGAAAATCGTACTTCTGCAGCCTACCTCTCCCTTTCGTACTGTATCGCAGTTACAAGAGGCTTTAAAAGATTACACCCCTGAACTGGACATGCTGGTGTCTGTAAAGTTAACCGATGCCAATCCCTACTATGTACTGGCCGAAGAAAATGAGCAGGGCTACCTCGAAAAATCAAAGAAAGGCACCTTTGTAAGAAGGCAGGATTGCCCTCCCGTGTATCAATACAATGGTGCCATTTACATCATTAACCCCCATGCTCTTCGGCAAAAAGGATTAGCCAAGTTCACTAAGGTAAAAAAATACCTGATGGATGCCCAAAGCTCCCTTGATCTGGATACTCCCTTGGATTGGGCCTTTGCAGAGTTTCTTATTCAGCAGGTATAATGATTTTATAGCTTCTAAGCAAGAATAAATTATATTATGTAGTAGTTTTTTAAGACCCAAAGCGGGTGTTACAATTTCTGAGATGTGGGCTTAGCAATATAATCAGGCTTTGAACATTTTGTATCGTGGTAAAGATCCTCAACAATATATAATGGCCTTTTTCTTGATGCATCCATTCCTCGCCACACATATTCTCCTATTACACCCATTGATATCATCTGGAAAGCGCCTATAAAAAGTGTTGCTACCATTAGTGCACTCCAGCCTTCAATATCAATATCTCCGAAAATACGCATGAGTATAATGAAAATTCCATATCCCAATGCTCCAAGACCCAGAGTAATACCGCTAACTGATATCATCCGCAATGGGACAAAAGAGAAAGAAACAAAGGAGTCAATGAACAGCTTTATTTTCTTAGACAGGGTCCAACGCGACTTTCCAATTTCGCGCTGCTTACGTACATAAGGAATGTTAATGTACGTATATCCCATCCAAGCCATTAAGTAAAATACATTAGTATTGCGTTCCTGCATTGCTACTATTTTTTCCCGTATTTCGCGATCAAATAATACATAGTCAAAACCACCTGGGGGCACATTTTTCAACGCAAAGCGCCTCATTAAGCCATGAAATGTGTTAGAGAACAACTTCTGGCCCCATGATTCTTCCCTGTCTTCCCTGTTGCCAACAACCAGTTTAAAGCCATTACTCCAGTGAAACATCATTTCAGCCATTAATTCAGGTGGGTCCTGCAAATCAGCTGCTATTATAACAGTACAATCACCAGTAGCATACTCCATTCCTGCCACAACTGCATTGTATGAACCTACATTGCCGGCAAGCTTAATTATTTTAACCTTATCAGTATGTTGGGCCCTAAAATCTAACAATACCTTTAGGGTATTGTCCTGAGAGCCATCATCAACAAAAATATATTCAAATTCAGTACCTTCAGGAAAGTTCTTTTCATTTTCTATCAACCTTGGTCCTGTAACAGGAATATTCCCTTCGTTATAATAACATGGGATAATGACTGATAACTTTGACATGCTTAATTTTTAAATAACTTTTTACTAAAAAGGAAATTCCAGGCCATGGTAAAGGGAATAGTTGTATAGCTTATAAACCAGTCACTCCATGGTAAAAAATATTTGAGCCCCAAAATCAACCCAGCACCAAGCCCCATGCTGGAAAGATAAATGAACAGGTAACCAATTAGTGTTACAAGGGAGTAATGGCTTGTAAATACCAACCTGGTGTTTAATATATAAGATAATAAGATAGATAAACCATAAGCTACAATATATGAATATAAAACATTAAGGTCAGTATAGGTATTTAAAACAAATATAAGCAGTAGCGAAACAAGTGTACAAATTAAACCCACTCCAGAAAAAGCAGCTACTTTGCTTAGTAGCTGCATCATGAGTAGCTATTTACAACTTTAATTACTTGTTCAACTTCACTTTGCTCCATAACAGGACTAATAGGCAAGCTTATTACCTCCTGGTGAATAGCCTCTGTTACAGGGTAGGTTAAGTGATTCCACTCTTTATATGCTGGTTGTTTGTGTGGAGCAATAGGGTAATGTATTACGGTTTGCACACCACTGTCAGCAAGATACTTTTGAAATTTTTCTCTTTCTTTAACCCTAACTACAAACAGATGCCAGGCATGGCTTCCATAGGAAGCTACCTGTGGTAATATAACAGAAGGATTATTAATATATTTTAAATATTGCTCAGCTACAAGGGATCTTCTTCTGTTTTCATCATCCAGGTACTTTAACTTAATACTCAACACAGGAGCCTGCGACTCATCAAGCCTGCTGTTTAAGCCAAGGTATAAGTTATGATACTTTTGGTGTGAGCCATAATTTCTCCATGCCTTAATAACATCCATTAGCTCTCCATCATCAGAAGTAACAGCTCCTGCATCCCCTAACGCACCCAGGTTTTTACCAGGATAAAAGCTAAAGCCTGCTGCATCTCCAAGTGCGCCTGCTTTTACACCATTATAGGTAGCTCCATGTGCCTGAGCAGCATCTTCAATTAACTTTAAATTGTACTTTTGTGCAATAGCAAACAGAGGGGCCATATCTGCACACTGGCCATAAAGATGAACCACTAAAATACCTTTTGTTTTCTTAGTAATTTTTTCTTCAACTAATGTTGGGTCAATATTAAAAGTTGAGGTAGGTTCAACAAGAACAGGGGTTAAGCCCGCTTTGCTAATCGCAAGAATTGAGGCTATATAGGTATTGGCGGGTACAATAATTTCATCCCCTTCCTGCATTTTGCCCAACACTTTGTAGGCTTCAAGAATAAGTATTAAGGCATCAAGGCCATTTGCAACCCCAAGGCAGTGCTTTGTGCCACAATAGGTAGCAAATTCAGTTTCAAACTTTTTAACCTGCTCTCCCAATATGTACCAACCAGAGTCTATAAAAGAGTCATAAGCTTCTTTAAGCTCACTTTTATATTGTAAATTTATTTTTAGAAGGTTTAAAAACTGTATCATTGAGCCATTTATTAAAATTCAAAAGTTAATAGTGAGTTAATAAGTTACAAGGGCACTTGTATTACCTATAAAACAGGTTCGCCTTCTGGAGTAAGGGTGTAAGAATTATTATCTTTATCCTTTAGATCAAGGCTTACAGTAATACCATTTTTTGTTACATAGCCTCTATGTTGGGCAGGGTTGCCATACCAGAGTTGATAAGCAGGAATGGTACGTGTAACCACACTACCGGCACCAATCATAGCAAATTTCCCAATTGTAATATTACCCATAATGGTAGCATTTGCACCAATTGAAACTGCTTCCTGGATGGTAGCTCCTATATGTTTTTCAGGGTATTGCTGTGAACGTGGGTAAGGGTTATTAACAAAGGTTACATTAGGACCCAGAAATACATGATCAGCCACACGGATGCCATCCCATAAATAAACTCCGCTTTTTACAGTTACTTGGTTTCCAAGTATCACATCATTTTCTATAAAGGTATGACAGTTAATATTGCAGTCACTACCTATTTTTGCCTGTGCTAATATTACAGCAAATTGCCAGATGCGAGTTCCGGTACCAATATCGGAGGTCTGAACATCAGCAGTAGGATGTTTGTAGAAACTGTTCATTGTATGCCTCTGTATTCTTTAAAATCGTCATATGTTCGGATATAGTCAGCCTCATTGTACACATGAGATGCTAAAACCAGGCAGATTGAGCCGGAAGAAAAATTTATTTCTGATGCCCATATCCCTGGGGGAATATGTAAGCCCAGGTAAGGCCTGTTCAACATTACTTGTCGTTGGGTTGCACCATCGTCCAGTAATACCTCGTATGCTCCAGAGGCTGCTATCAGAAACTGGTGACATTCTTTATGCGAATGTGCACCTCTCGACTCTCCACCGGGTATATCATAAAGATAAAAAATACGCTTTATGGAAAAGGGAAGGTTGATTTCAGACTCAATCGGAGTAATACTTCCAGCTCTGAAGTAAATTTTAGGGAGGTAAATCAGGTTGCAATCGTAAACTGAAGGCGCTTTCATTTAATATTTAGCTGTCGTAAAAGTTTGATAATCCCTGATGTAGTCATTCTCATCAAAGTTGGTAGAGGCAATAACCAGGCATACAGCGTTTGTTGAAAAGTTTTCCAGGTGCCTCCAGGTTCCAGAGGGTATATATAAGCCATAATAAGACCGGTTCATGGAGAACCTATGCTTTTCCTCAACATTATCCACAACAATATCAAAGCTACCAGATAAAGCAATTAAAATTTCCTGCTGGGTGTGGAAAGCATGTCCACCTCTTATTTCACCACCTGGTACATCATAAATCATATAGACTCTTTTTACCTCAAAAGGAATATGGGTTTCCTCCTGGATAAAAGACAGGTTACCTCTCCGATCTAAGATTTTAGGTAATTGTATGAGCTCTGGTTTTTGTCTGGTCGATGCCATCCGCTTTATAAAAGATTATAAAATGCAATATTAATAAAATTGTGGTAGAGCGTAGGGGTGAACGTGATTAAATTGATCATATTGCAGGTTTTTAAATATAAATAGTTGACTATTAGGTGTGTATCTCCATTTTTAAGGTTGGTTTCTAGCAAACCACCTGTTTCTAAACAAATTGATTTTGGCCAAAGTATCAACTTTAATAAACGCTGTAGTAAGGATAAAGCATTTAAATGATTAAATGATAGGTGAAATAAAGTAAGGGTACTTTTTAAAGTAATTTGCTTGCAAAATATCCTGGTTTATAATGCGTTAAGCCTCATATATTACTTTGCCTTTGCAAGTAAAAGTTAACAAGCTTTTAGGAATAAAATAAATTAAAGTAATTTTACTTTTTGATTTGAGTTTTTTTATAAGGAACAATTCCCCAATTTCGCTTTCCAAAAAAAAACATAACTTTTAGTAACTCTCTATGTTTCAAGATATACTCTCTAAGCAAAAAGCTATTTCCGTAATTGGTTTAGGTTATGTCGGCCTTCCAATTGCCCTGGAGTTTGCGAAGAAGGCCAAAGTTATTGGTTTTGATATTAATGAAAAACGCATTGCAATGATGCGTAATAAGATAGATCCCAGTGGTGAATTAGAGAGTAAAGACTTTAATAATTGCGACATTTATTTTACTGCTAATCCCGAAGAGTTAAAAGAAGCCTCTTTTCATATCATAGCTGTTCCTACACCAATAGACAGCCACACTATGCCTGATCTCAAACCATTGATGGGGGCTACCACTACTGTAGGTAAGGTATTAAAGAAAGGCGATTATGTTGTATATGAATCTACAGTTTATCCTGGCTGTACAGAGGAAAATTGTGTGCCTTTACTGGAAAAGTTGTCAGGCCTTAAGTTTAACGAAGATTTTAAAGTAGGTTACTCACCAGAGCGTATTAATCCAGGAGATAAGGAACATACTCTTACTAAAATTATTAAAGTCGTCTCAGGCTGCTGTAAAGAATCGTTAGATACTGTAGCTAAAGTATACGAAATGGTAGTGGAAGCTGGGGTACATAGAGCCTCTTCAATAAAAGTAGCAGAAGCAGCTAAAATAATTGAAAATACCCAGCGCGATCTCAACATTGCTCTTATGAACGAGCTTTCCATGATCTTTGACAGGATAGGTATCAATACCTACGAGGTGCTGGAAGCAGCCGGAACAAAGTGGAACTTTCTTAAGTTTTTCCCAGGCCTGGTAGGTGGGCACTGTATCGGTGTGGATCCTTATTATCTTACTTACAAAGCCAAAGAGTTAGGTCATGATCCCCGAGTTATTCTTAGCGGCCGCCAGATCAATGATGGTATGGGGGCTTACATTGCCAAGCGTACCGTTCAAAAAATGATCAAACAAGGTAAAGACCTTTCTAGTGCCAAAGTGCTGGTTATGGGTGCTACTTTTAAAGAAAATGTAGAAGACATTCGCAATTCTAAAGTAGCCGATGTAGTAAAGGAATTGAAAGACTTTGGCCTTACAGTTGAGGTAGTAGATCCTTATGCATCATCAGAAGAACTTGAGCATGAATATGGTTTTGGTCTGGTTGAACAGCTTAACGCCCCTTATGATGCAATTGTAGTAACCGTAAGTCATAAACCTTACCTGGAGTTGGATGAGGCTTATTTCACTAGAATCAGTGGAGAAAAGCCGGTGTTGATTGATATTAAAGGGATTTATAAGGGCAAAATCAATGGCAGCCTTGCATATTGGAGCTTATAGCCGTACATGTTAGTATAAATTATAAGAGGTTTACCTTTCTAGTAAATAAAGTTATATAACAATCTATATATTAAAATGAGCCTTGATCTTAATCATAAATCAATTCTTGTAACTGGAGGCACTGGATCATTCGGTAAGAAATTTATCGAAACTATTCTTGAAAAGTACCCACAGGTAAAAAGAATTGTAGTATACTCTCGCGATGAACTGAAGCAGTTTGAAATGTCTCAAACTTTTTCGCCTTCCAAATACAAAGCGATGCGTTACTTTATAGGTGATGTACGTGATGCTGAAAGATTTAAAAGAGCCTGTGAAGGCATTGATATTATTATACATGCAGCTGCTTTAAAACAGGTACCTGCAGCAGAATACAACCCAATGGAGTGTATTAAAACCAATATATTCGGTGCAGAGAATGTAATCAATGCGGCTTTAGATAGCGGGGTAAAAAAAGTGGTTGCTCTTTCTACAGATAAAGCCGCAGCCCCTATCAACCTTTACGGTGCTACTAAGCTTTGCTCCGATAAGTTATTTGTTGCTGCTAACAATATGAAAGGTCCCAGGGACATTGTATTCTCTGTAGTTCGTTATGGTAATGTAATTGGATCAAGAGGTTCTGTGGTACCTTTCTTCTTAAACAAGCGTTCTGAAGGAGTACTGCCTATAACCCACGAAGAAATGACCCGCTTTAATATTTCGCTTGAGGAAGGTGTTAATATGGTGCTACATGCACTAGAGCATGCCTGGGGTGGTGAAATATTTGTGCCCAAAATACCATCTTACAAAATTACAGAGGTAGCAAAGGCGATTGGGCCAGACTGCAAACTTGAAATTGTTGGTATACGCCCTGGTGAGAAACTGCACGAAGAGATGATTACAGAAACAGATTCTCTTAATACTATTGAGCTTGAAAAATATTATGTAATAACGCCTTCTACTCCCCGTTGGACAGAAGATGATTTCATGAAAGCCTTTAATGGTAAAAAAGTACCTTTAGGTTTTAAATACAACTCGGGGACTAATACTGAATGGTTATCTGCAGAAGAGTTACGTGAGCAGATTAAGCAGCATGTAGACCCTAACTTCAGTATTAACTGATATTACCATGAGTTTATCAACCTATAGCCCTGTCAAACCTATACCTTATGGCAGGCAGCATATTACCCAAGAGGATATTGATGCTGTTATTGAAACCCTGCAATCAGACTACCTTACCCAAGGGCCTAAAGTGGCAGAGTTTGAGCAAAAGTTTGCTGAATACATTGGCAGTACCTATGCTGTAGCTGTAGCGAATGGTACTGCAGCATTACATCTTTGTGCTATGGCGCTGGAAGTAAAAGAAAGCACAAGGGTAATAACTACTCCTATCACTTTTGTGGCTTCAGCAAATTGTGTGCGATACTGTGGAGGTACTGTTGAGTTTGCAGATATAGATCCTGAAACAGGTTTAATAGATATTACCAAGGTTCGGGCTTTGCTTGAAGCAAAGCCAAAAGGGTATTACAGTGGTATTATTCCTGTAGACTTTGCAGGTATGCCGGTAAACCTGGAAGAATACAGGAGGTTGGCAGATGAATGGGGGCTTTGGATTATAGAGGATGCCTGTCATGCTCCCGGAGGATATTTTACAGACTCTAAAGGTGCAAAGCAAAACTGTGGCAATGGCGCATATGCAGACATGGCAATTTTTTCGTTCCATCCGGTTAAGCACATTGCTACAGGAGAGGGTGGGATGATCACGACTAATAATAAGAATCTTTACGAAAAGCTTCTATTTCTACGTACTCACGGCATTACACGAAATCAGGGTCTTTTTCAAAACTCTGTGGATATAGCATTAGGGAGTTACAATAACTCTTCGGTTGCATCAGCAGAATACCCTAGTTGGTATATGGAGATGCAGACCCTTGGCTATAACTACAGGATGCCAGATATGCTAACGGCTCTGGGCATTTCTCAACTTGCCAGGGCAGAAGAAGGTGTAGTAAGAAGAAGAAAGATTGCCCATAGGTATGATAAAGCCTTTGCTAATAGTAAATCAATAAAGATTCTTAACCCTGAGGCTAGCATAAGTGAAAGTACTGGACATGCCTTTCATTTATATGTGGTGCAGGTTTCTGGTCGTAAAGAACTTTATGATTTCCTTAAAGCGAACCAAATATACGCGCAAGTTCATTATATACCGGCTCATTTAATGCCCGCATACCAGGCATTAGGTTGGAAAGTGGGAGATATGCCAGAAGCAGAAGCATATTACAGTCAATGCCTAAGCCTTCCCATGTATCCAAGCCTGACGGATGAGGAGCAAAATTATATTATTGAAAAGGTGCTCGAATTTTTAAAATGAACAAAATTGCCATTATCCCGGCCCGTGGCGGAAGTAAGCGTATTCCCAGGAAAAATATAAAACCATTCCTCGGGAAACCTATTATTGCCAGGTCTATAGAATTAGCGCTGCAGTCCGGAATTTTTAGTGAAGTAATGGTATCTACGGACGATGAGGAAATTGCTCATATTAGCCGGGAGTATGGCGCACAAGTGCCCTTTTTAAGAAGCCCTGCTAATAGTGATGATCATGCCACTACTGTTTCGGTGCTGCTGGAAGTACTTCAACGGTATAAAGAAGCAGGAAGTAGCTTTTCATATGGGTGCTGTATATATCCTACGGCTCCCTTGCTTGATATCAAGAATCTAAAAGAGGCTTTTAATAAGCTACAGGAAGAAGAATGCAATACCGTTTTTCCAGTAGTTAAATATAGTTATCCTATATGGCGAAGCCTTAAAATAGAAGAGGGACTAGCTTCTATGTTCTGGCCTGAATATCAGCAAAGCCGTTCACAGGATCTGCCTCCTGCATTTCACGATGCAGGCCAGTTTTACTGGTTCCAGGTAGATAAGCTTTTATATAATAAAGCACTGTTCACTGATAATTCTGGAGTAATTGTTCTTGATGAGTTACAGGTACAGGATATTGACAGCCCTTCAGACTGGCAGCTTGCTGAGTTGAAGTATCAGTTGTTGCATAAAGCAAAAAATGAGTAAGCAAAAGATTTTCTTTAGAGCTGATGGTAATAGCTCGACCGGTTTAGGACATGTCATACGGTTGTTGGCTCTTGCAGATATGATTAATGAATTATTTACCTGTACGTTTGCCATACAAAATCCATCAGAGGCACTTAGAGAGCAAATTCTTAATGTGTGCCATGAGCTTATTATACTACCAGAGCAAGATGAATCTAATGTATCCTTTTACAGGGAGCTTGAACTTTATTTAACAGGTAATGAGATTGTAGTGCTAGATGGATATCGTTTTGATACATTTTATCAGCATCAGATTAAGCAATTGGGATCGAAGCTTATCTGTATTGATGATATACATGCAGTCCATTTTGTAGCTGATGCAGTTATAAACCATGGGCTGCCTCAAAAAGAAGCATATTCAACAGAACTATATACAAAAATTTATCTCGGTCCTAGGTACGCATTGCTAAGACCTGCTTTCTTATTATCGAATAACATCGATAATACGAAAGATAATGAACTATCTGTTTTTATTTGTTTTGGGGGGGCAGACCCTTCAAACCTGACTAGTAAGTATCTTCAATACCTTTTAGATATTCCCTACATAGATATTATTTATGTAGTTACAGGCAGTGCTTATCGTTATTGTGCAGAACTGAAAAAAATAATAAAAAATACTAACAAGGTTGTTTGGCACCAGAACCTATCTTCTGAAGCAATGGCTGCAAGCGTGGCTTCAGCAAAAATCGCAATCGTACCAGGCAGTACTATTGCGTTAGAGTGTGCATCAGTAGGTATAGGATTAATTTGCGGTCATTATGTTCCTAATCAGATTTATATTTCAAATGGGCTTTCTCATTATGGAATGGCCTATAATATATCTGATATGAACAAAGTGGGTCATGAAGAACTAAAGGAAACTATTGATAAGGTATTACAACCTGAAACGCTGGGACAAATGTTGAGCCAGCAAAAAAAATATTTTGATGGTTCTTCAAAGCAGCGCTTAATCTCATTAATTAACAATTTATAGTGTGAATATTGGTTTATTAATTTCGGGGAAATTAGGGTTGGAAACTTTAGTTCATGTGTATACCCTATATACAGTTAAAGCAGTTTTAACCGATAAGTTATCAACTGAAATAATAGAATATTGCGAAAGTAAAGGTCTGCCCATCTTTGTTGGTAATCCAAGAAAAGGGAAAGCTCGAGATTTTATTGATACAATTGATATAGATGTTCTTCTTTCTGTAAACTATCTATATATTATAGAAAAAGATTTAATAGAATGGCCAAGAAGAATGGCAGTCAACCTTCATGGATCACTACTACCTAGATATAGAGGCAGAACACCTCATGTTTGGGCTATCATAAATAATGAAAAGGAAACTGGAATTACTGCACACGTTATTGATGAAGGATGTGACACCGGAGATATTTTGTATCAAGTAAGCATACCGATTGGCCCAATGGATACAGGTGCAGATATTTTGAATCAATATCTTAAGATTTATCCTGAAGTAGTTGAAAGTGTGCTTAAGCAAATAGAAACAGGTACAGAAAAAAGAATACCTCAAAGGGAGGAGAATGCTACATATTTTAGCAAAAGAACTCCAGCCGATGGGCTTATCAATTGGCAGTGGCAAAAGGAACGTATCTATAATTGGATTAGAGCTCAGGCATCTCCATATCCTGGAGCACATTCATATTATAAAAAACAAAAGGTAGTAATTAACAGGATTCAATTTTCTGACTATGGATTTAAAGATATCATTCCGAATGGGACCATTTTAGCAATAGATGATGATAATCCTATTATAAAAGTATCAAATGGTGCAATAATGCTATTAGACTATTCGAAGGAGTTTGAAACCCCTTTTAAAGTGAATGACCAATTTGATCAGTTGTGTTGATTGAGTCAAATCTAACAGTTTTCTTTAAAAGCAAAATAATAAAAACAAATATTCAACCTAATGAAGGATATAGAAATTGCTAAAGTAACGATAGGTAAACACCACAAGCCATTTATTATAGCTGAAATGTCAGGCAATCACAACCAATCATTGGAGAGAGCATTAGCGATAGTAGACGCTGCAGCTGAAGCAGGCGCACATGCTATTAAATTACAGACATATACAGCTGATACTATGACAATTGAAGGAGCTTACACTATCACAGATGATAGTTCGCTTTGGAAAGGACGTGAATTATATGAATTATATAAAGAGGCCTATACTCCATGGGAATGGCATGAACCCTTATTTGATAGAGCTAAAGAAAAGGGTTTAATCGCTTTTAGTTCACCTTTTGATGAATCAGCTGTCGATTTTCTTGAAAGCCTTAATGTTCCGCTGTATAAAATAGCATCTTTTGAAAATACTGATTGGCCTCTTTTAAAGAAGGTAGCTGCTACTGGTAAACCAGTTATAATGTCTACTGGTGTTGCGACAATAGCTGATATTGATGAGGCCGTTCGTGTGTTAAGAGAAAATGGGTGCAAGGAACTAATTTTATTAAAGTGTACAAGTACTTATCCGGCTAGTCCAGAAAATACGAATATTACTACTATACCACATATGGCTCAATTATTTAACTGCCATGTTGGGCTCTCAGATCATACAATGGGAATCGGTGCTTCTGTAGCTGCAGTGGCCTTAGGTGCGAGGGTTATCGAAAAGCATTTTACCCTAAGAAGATCAGATGGTGGTGTTGACTCAGCTTTTTCATTGGAGCCAGAAGAGTTAAAACTATTATCAATTGAATCAGAAAGAGCATTCCTAGCTTTGGGTAATATCCAATATGGTATTCAGAAAGAAGAGCAAAAAAGTATGTTTTTTAAACGTTCCATATATATAAGTCAAGATATAAAAGCAGGAGACCTTTTAACTAAAGAAAACACCCGTGTGATAAGACCTGGAGACGGAATAGCTCCAAAGTTTTATGATCAGGTTATAGGCAAGCAGGCAAAATCAGATCTACGAAAAGGTACGGCACTTAAATGGGACATGATATAGTTCCTATATCATGCAAATTCCGAATAGCTTTAATTTAATTCAAAATTTAAAATTATCTTGAAAATAGTTAGTAATTTAGACTCATCTCCACTTGTAGCTAAAGAATATAAGCAAGAGAGCGAAAATTGGACAAAGGTAATAGTACCTCATGCATCGCTATTTAATTTCCATTTAAAAGATTTATGGAGATACAAAGATCTACTTTTTATGTTTGTGAAAAGAGATTTTGTATCCATTTACAAGCAGACTATTTTAGGCCCTCTCTGGTTTCTTGTACAGCCTATATTAACTACCTTAATGTTTGTTGTAGTATTCGGAAGAGTAGCGCAAATACCTACTGAAGGTATACCTCCTATGTTGTTTTATTTATCAGGTTTAACAATTTGGAATTATTTTTCTACCTGCCTGACTAAAACCTCAACTACTTTTACTGCTAATGCTAATATTTTTGGGAAAGTTTACTTTCCAAGATTAATAATGCCATTATCTACAGTCGTATCCACCTTAATAAGTTTTGGTATCCAGTTTGGTATACTTATAGTTTTAATGTTAGCATACAAAATGCAGGGTTTCGAAATTAATTTGAATGCTTTTATAGTAATCATTCCGATTCTGCTGATTATCATTGCCCTTTTAGGGCTGGGATTGGGAATTATAATATCTTCACTAACAACTAAATACAGGGACTTAACCTATTTGGTAACATTTGGTGTACAGTTACTTATGTATGCAACACCTGTTATTTATCCTATGTCTTTCCTTTCAGATAAATACAAAAGTATAATTTTGGCAAATCCTATTACACCGATAATAGAAATATTTAGGTATTCATTGTTTGGAGTTGGAACCTTCGAAGCCTGGCATTTAGTGTATAGCGTTTGCTTTACAATAGTAACTCTTTTTGGAGGTATATTGATTTTCAACAAAGTTGAAAAGAGTTTTATGGATGTAGTATAATTTAGCATTTGACATGTCAGATATAGTTATAAAGGTTGAAAATTTAAGTAAGCAATATCGCTTAGGAACAATAGGTACTGGTACACTTAGTCATGATCTAAATAGATGGTGGGCTAAGATCAGGGGTAAAGAAGATCCATATTTACAAATTGGGCAAGACAGTAAACTCATGTCTAAGGAGTATTTTATGGCTCTACAAGATGTTAATTTTCAGATTAAAGGGGGAGAAGCTGTAGGCATTATCGGAAGAAATGGAGCTGGAAAGTCTACTCTTCTTAAAATTTTATCACAAATAACCTCCCCTACAACTGGCGCTCTTAAAATTAAAGGTAGAATTGCAAGCTTACTTGAAGTTGGTACTGGGTTTCATCCGGAACTAACAGGTAGAGAAAATATTTTTCTTAATGGTGCTATTCTGGGGATGACTAAACAAGAGATTAGGTCAAAGTTCGATGAGATTGTAGCTTTTTCTGGGGTGGAGCAATATATAGATACACCAGTAAAAAGATACAGTAGTGGTATGTATGTAAGGTTAGCATTTGCCGTTGCTGCTCACCTAGAACCAGAAATACTAATTATTGATGAAGTATTAGCAGTTGGTGATGCCGAATTCCAAAAAAAATGCCTTGGCAAAATGAAAGATGTAGCTGGTGAGGGAAGAACAGTACTTTTCGTAAGCCACCAGCTTGGAATGGTGCGTGAGTTGTGTACCCAAGGAATTTTACTAAAGCAAGGAAAGGTTATGTATCAAGGTCCCTCTGCTAAAACAATTGACTTATATACACAGTCTAATGAATTAAATGATGCGCTAAATCATCATATTTTTAGCATAAATGAAGAACTAAAGGCTCAGATGCTAGAGGTAAGACTGGAGAATAATCAGGGAGAAATTTCTTCTTCATTTGATGTTTTTGACATAATTACATTTAAAGCTACTTACGTAGTTAGGCAGAAGATAACTGGTTTGTCTTTTAATGTTGTAGTAGAACGTAATGGAGAACCTTTGTTTCTAACTTTTGATACTGATACTGCACCACAATTACTTGATCAAAGATTGCCTGGTGTTTATACAACCGAGTTTACTCTTCCTTCGCCTCTTAAATCAGGTCGGTATACTATCCATTTAGGCCTCGGTATTTTGCGGGTTGATGGGGTACATAACAAAAGCAATGCTTTTACTTTTGATGTAGAAGAAAGAAGCTTCAATGAAAGTATGAAGTCATATGGTAGTTCAAGGATTGGTGTATTAGCTACATCTTTAGAATGGAAAACTAAAGTACTGTAGAAGCACTTAAAAATAAAAATACTAATTATTTATAGTTAATTAATGAAGCATCTTTTCTTTATACATAGTCATATCACTTTTATTATTTCATCTAAAATAATAAAATATTTAAACCTAGATAGTAATGATTGTGTTTTCTTAATACATAGAAGCAAAATTGAAGATTATAAAGTGATTGGAGTTAAGATGATACTGTTTCCTAAATACTTTTATGAGAGCCAGTATTTTGACGTACACAAGAAGTTTTGGCATAACTGGAGAAAACTTAGTGTCTTGGATGATTTTATCAATTGTATAACAGAAAATAAGATTTTTACTTTTTACACTCCACAAACGAACCAAAATTTTTTGTCGTTAATAATAAGTCATCAGAGATGTAGTTCTTATAATATTATTGAGGAAGGATCTGGATCGTACTTGAACTTAAAGCAACTAAAAGAGGTACATCCTAAAGTTGATTTTAGTTACTTCTTTCGCTTGTTATGGATTCTTAACTTTAAAAATAGAATAAAAATAAACAGATCTTTCATTGAAGCTAAATATAAATATGCTTTTGGATTATCCGCTGCTTCTTTCCCAGATCTTGATAGAAAAATAATTCTTGGTCTACCAACAGCCAGTGACTTTGTTTTAGTAAATGTTATAAACAATAAGACAGACGAATATAAGAACATATTGGTATTTGACGCACTAGTTGAAATATGTTGGTTAGATTCAGGAACATTATTATTATCGACTTTATATTTAATTAATAAGTTAAAAAATAATGGGGAGACTGTACTGCATGTTAAATTTCATCCTGCTCAGTATAATAATAGCGTAACAGTAACTTTGCTTACTAATTTATTTAAGCAAATCGATGGGTTTGAGGTTTTGGAAATTCCATCCGGAGTTTCCCTTGAAGAGCTTGCTTTTAAGAATGAAAATTTAGCCTTTTATATATTTGTAAGTTCTGTAGGAATTTATGCAAGTTTATATGGGAGAACAGTTTATTCATTGTTTGAGTTTGCAGAAAGTTTGTATCCATCCTTAAGTAAGAAAAAGGAACTTTTACCATACATCCTGAAGGAAAAGGTCAAATCTTTATAAATAAAATCAATAGTTTGTTAGTTGATGGTTGAACAAAGCTTTATATCGCACGAAATAGTTCTTTCTATAGTTATTCCATGTTTTAATCATGGAAGTTTTATACTAGAAACATTAAATAGTATTGATGAAGCTAGGTGTAGTATACCTTATGAAATTATTATAGTTAATGATGGGTCAACTGATAGTTTAACCAATCAAACATTAGCAAAGTTGGATCCCACTAAGTATATATTATTACAGCAAAATAACCAAGGTCTTGCATCTGCAAGAAATAATGGGATTGCACTATCTAGAGGAAAGTATATATTGCCTTTAGATAGTGACAATAAAGTTCATCCTAATTATTTAGATAAGTCTATTGAAATACTTAAGAGCAATCCTTCAATTGATGTATTATATGGAAACCCATTTTATTTTGGTGAAATTGATGAATTTAGACCAGATGGTTTAAAAGTAGTCGGTGATTTCGATTTTTCAAAACTAGTTAATGCTAATTACATCGATGCATGTGCAATTTTTAAAAAAGAAATTTGGCAGAAGGTAGGTGGTTACGATAAGGATATGCCAGTAATGGGACATGAAGATTGGGAGTTCTGGATTAAGATATTTCTTGTAAATGGGACATTTTATTATCTAAACGATTTATGTTTCTATTATAGAAAACTACCAAATTCGATGTTAGTTTCTAAAGCTATAGAGATACATGAACTTAATAAGAAATACATTTATCAAAAACATAACTATTTAATATTAGAGTTCTTGAATAAAGAGATTCATCAGCTTAAAAAACTTAACTTTTATTTAAAAAAATATAAGTATAGATCAATAATTAAAATACTATTAGGGATGAAGCTTTTTAATTTTTAATCTTTATAAAATAAATCTAATGGTTTCTGTAATTATATGTTCTAGACATATTAATCTTAGTGAATTATTAAGAGATAATATTTATAATACTATAGGAGTTCCTTGTGAGGTCATTACAGTTGATAATTCAGCTAATAAATACAGTATTTTTGAAGCTTATAATTTGGGTATAGAAAAAACCCAATACGGGATACTATGCTTTGTTCATGAAGATGTTAAATTCATATCTCAGGATTGGGGTAAAATATTGATAAATCAGTTTAATTCAGATTCAAAAGTTGGCATAATTGGAGTAGCGGGTTCTACTCAAAAAACTAAGGCTCCTTCAGCTTGGTGGGTAAATAAAGGCATTTACCCTACAAATATTATAGAACGTTTACCTGGTAAAGAACCATTCCACATAGTAAAAGGTTGGTGCTCAAATGAGACTTTTAAAGAGGTTGTAGTTGTTGATGGGGTTTTTATTGCTGCTAGAAAAATGGAAGGAACGCGTTTCAATACTTTAATTCCAGGCTTTCATAATTATGATCAAAGTTTATGTATCGATTATATTAATAAAGGTTATAAGGTATATGTAACTAAAGAAATACTATTAGAGCACTATTCTGCAGGTAAAATTGATTATAACTGGATTTTGCCTACTCATATTTTTCATAAACTATATGAAAAATCTCTGCCTGCTTCTGTAAAGTCTACAATCAGTCTGGATATAGAAATTGATAATTATATAAAATTTATCATAATTTGTTATGACTATAAGTTTAAAAGTATTGCAATATATTATTGGTTAAAGTTAATTAGAATGAAACCAATTTCTAAGTATCATCTCATTTTCTTAAAAAGACTTTTTTTTAAATGACTCCTTTAGTATCTGTAATTATACCTAACTATAATCACTCTAAATACTTAGTTAAGAGAATTGAGTCTATCTTAAACCAATCTTTTCAGGATTTTGAAATTATTATCTTAGATGATTTTTCCTCTGATTCAAGTAGAGAATTGATTGAAAGTTATAAGAATAACCCTAAAGTATCTTGTTTACTTTTCAATAACGTAAATTCTGGATCTACATTTAAACAATGGAAAAAGGGAATAGATTTAGCGAAAGGTGAGTGGATATGGGTGGCTGAAAGTGATGATTTTTGCGAAGACAACTTCTTAAGCACATTGATGAGGGCTGACATAAGTTCATCATGCGGTATGAGGTTTTGTCAATCTTATCCAATAGATACAAATTCTGAAGTCATTTCTGATGATATACATGTCTTTAAAAATGGTGAATGGAATGGGGAGTTGTTTCTTAAAGAACATCTATTAAAATTGAATTGTATTCCTAATGCAAGTGCTGTTGTAATGAAGAAAAGTATATTATTAAGAGCCTTAACTGATGATGTGATTAACCTAAAATTAGTTGGAGATTGGTTAGTGTGGTCAAAGTTCGCACTATGGACTAATATTTATTATTCTACAAATACTGTTAATTACCATCGCTACCACCAAGAAACTGTACGAAATAACATGTCAAGAAAAGGTATGTACTATTCAGAGTTTAAAATGTTTAGAGAGACTTTAAAACCATATATAAATGCTTCCAATAATATAAGTTTAAGGTTTCACCTTCAAAAATTAAATGAAGAGTACTATTTCAGGGAGGAGGGATTACTGGCATGTGATTTCATAAAGAATAGAAGACTATTAAAGAGTCTTAAACCAATTATAAAAGCAACTTTTTATCCTACATTCAATTTGTATTACATTAAAAGCGCATTTTACTGGTTTAAAAAAGTATATTTTTAGAATTAATAAATTTTATATTTATACTTTTTACTAATCTTCTTTCTTTATTACTTATGGTTCCTGCTAAAGTTTCAGTTATCACTCCTTTATATAACTGTTCTAAATATATTTCAAAATCTATTGAAAGTATTATAAATCAATCTTATCCAAATTGGGAGTTGCTAATTTGTGACGATGGTTCAACTGATGATTCTTTCGAAATAGCAAAGACGTATGAGTTAGTAGACTCTCGTGTTAAAGTTATAAAGAATGATGTCAACTGTGGGAATATTTACACCTATAATAGGCTATTTTTTGAATCCGTAGGCAAGTATATTGCTGTACAGGATGCTGACGATTGGTCAGATCCTAAAAGACTGGAGTTGCAAGTTGAAATCCTTGAAAAGAATAACATTGGGATTTGTTTAACAAATTCAACCAATCATTATTCTGATGGCAGGAAGGTTGTTAATTCAAAACCAAAATCTTTTTTTATAGATATGTCTTTTGATGAAACTTCTGCTTGGCCTGCTACTATGTTATTTAACAGGAAAGTTTTAAGCAGTATTAAAGGGTTTCATCCATACTTTACCGGTCTCCCTGCTTTCGACTGGCATTTTGTATTTAGCGTTATTAATAAATTTGGTGGTTTTTATCTTAATGAATATTGTTATCATGTTTTGATAAGGAATGAGTCTGATCATCGATTAATTGATTTTAAAAATAAGAGCGATGTTAGGAAAATAATAGGGAATGATATTTTTCTTTTTTTAAAAAAACAGTTAGTTCAAACTGGTACTGATTGGCTTGAACAGGGTCAAGTTGACGCTGTTAAAAATTTAGAAGCTGAGATTATTAAAAACAAAAAAATAATATCTGAGAAAATAAGAATCTTTGCCTGCAATGCTATAGACAGGAAAGCATATTTACAATCATCAGCAGCTATTCGAAAAGCTATAATTATGAATCCTCTTTCTAAAAATAATTATCTAACTGCATTATACTTTATTAGAACCCTTCTTAAAACTAAATTTAAACATTATACTAGATAAATAATTTTATTTGAGCCGAAAAGCATTTGAGTTTAGTACAGTAAATTTTTTGTATGAACTCAATATCATTATTTTATGTACAAGCCACCTATAAATAATATATCTGAAGAGCCTTTTGTTAGCATAATTATGTGCTCTTACAATACCTTTGGTTATATTAAAGAAGCAGTAAACTCAATAATCAATCAAACTTATCAGAATTTTGAGCTTATAATAAGTGACGATGGATCTACAGATGGTACTAAGGAATGGTTATTAAACATAGTAAATCATTCAAAGATTAAAGTATTTTTCCATGATGTAAATATTGGCTACGTAGCCAATAAAAATTTTGCAATTCAACAGGCGAAAGGTGATTTTATTACGCAGAATGACAGCGATGATAGCTCTGATCCTGACCGTTTAAAAAAACAAGTAGGCGTAATTTCCAATTATCCAACTGCAAAAATTATTGCTACTGGTTTTAAATTAATTGATACTTCAGGAAACATTCTTGAAGAGGTTTCAGCCAAAGAAGAGGGATGGATTGAAAAGCAGCAAGGCAATTACCCTTTCTGGTTTCCAGGGTTGCTAATTCATAAGTCATTATTTACTGAATTTGGATACTTTACACCATTATTTTGTGGCATGGGCGATGATCATTATTGGATAGCAAAAGCAAATGAAAAGTATCCTATATATTGCCTTAAAGATACGTTGTATAATTATAGGACAAATCCTGGGTCAATTACAAATGTTTTAAATGACGAAAGAAAGCTTTACATATCTAATCTAATAGATACTCTGCTTCAACAAAGGACGGAAACAGGTACTGATTGGCTTGAACAAAATAAATTTGAAGAAATTGAAATCTTTGAAAGAAGATTGAGAAATGATAATAAGTTTATGTCGGAACGTTATCGAATGTGGGCCGCAAAACATATTGATAAAAATCATTTGAATACCGCTGTAAAATTGCTTAAACAATCGTTTCTAGCAAACCCAACTAACTTTTCTGCTTATAGAACATTACTATATTTAGTAAAGAAAAAGCTTTCATTATAATAGGCTTATATTCATTTATATGTATTAATGAATAGCTTATAAAATAGTTATTATAAATTTTTTTAAGTGTTAGATAGAAGGGTAATTTATTAAGTTATGAACAGCACAATACAAAAGGTTATAATTGTAACATTCGAAGCAATCACTAAAGATAGTGCTGGGGGAATTGGAAATTTAAGCTATGAGCTGAGTAAACACCTTTATAAAAAAGATAGGAATGTACTGTTTTATACAATAAACAAAGGTCCTCATCAAACTGAGTTTCCATCAAAAAGCGTACATTGGACTTCAAGGTATTTTTTATTTATACTGAATCTGCTATTTAAGTACAAATTACTGGGCGGAGTAACAAAAAGAAAAGCAGAAGAATGGTATTTCGATTTTTTTCTTTCTTTGCAACCATTATCAGGCGATTATTTGATTTCAACGCATGGCTTTATTCCCAAAACGTTGAAAAACCATAGTCACAAGTTTAAATCAATTTGTTATATTCCTCCTACACCAAATGAAGAAGTAATTTATAATTTGTGCCAAGTTGAGCTATCTACAAGCAAAGTTAAAGATGCTTATCATGATGCCTATACAGATATTGGGCGTATTACCAATTTTAAAAGAACAATTCCATATTTTACAAAAGTAATAAGTATATCTCCTGTTACTTCCAGTTCTTACACTGGCATCGTTAAAAATGTTGTTGAGTTGCCCTTTGTAAATGCACCTAAAAAGAATTATACAAATATTGAATCTAAGCGGAAGGATGATCAAAAAGTTGTTTTCCTATATATCGCCTACTCGGTACTTTTGAAGGGGCTTCATAGGTTATTAGCTGAATGGGAGAGTGCATCATTAAAAGCTGCTGAGCTTCACATAGTAGGACCGATTGATCCACAATATGCTACTGCTTTCAATATAGATTTCAATAAAAACGCATCTGTAAAATTTTTAGGGTATGCAGCAGATACTTCTGTTTTTTATCAAAGTGCAGATGTGGTAGTTATTCCCAGTCTTATAGATGGTGAGCCTCATATAGCTATTGAAGCTTTGAGTTATAATAAGCCTGTGCTTATTTCTGATGGTTGCGGTCATGCCCGTCTAATTGGCAATTCAGTGCCAGAAGCTGTATTTAATATTCAGCAGCCAGGTGAGTTAGCTAATAAGTTAAAACTGGCAGCCAGTAATCTAGCTAACTTTACAGCTAACTTTACCGTGCTTGCTGACTTTGTTCAGAACAGAAAATTTGACTACAGCAGCTTTTATGATAAGGTAGAGGAAGAGGTAATTCTGTAATATGCTGCTCTACAATAGTTTTGAGATGAATTTTATTAATAAGTTAATCAGGGGCGTGTTGTGGAAAACAGGCATTGGAGAAAAAGCTGCCGTGAGGTTCTGGAAAAAGATTGATAGCGGGAAAGATTTTTCCATATTATATGAGAACTCAAAAGATGTTTTTAAGGATATACCAACCAATTTTGATAGTTCTTTCTATAACGAAGCTGTAGCTAAAGATTCAAAAAGATGGGCAATACAGAACGAGTACGTTTTAAAAATAAAAAATGCATTGGTTGAGCCAGAACGTTGCATTGCTATTAAAGAGGGTAATAAGATTGTAGCTCAATCCACGATACTTGGCAACCAATATCCTTTTATATTACCATATTTACTTAAGCGCAATAGAGCAACAGCAATAGAAGAAGCTGTATTGTATGATGGTTATGCCTCTAAGAACTATTACCATCACTTATTAAATGCTGTTAACAGTATTCATATGCTGGAAAAGGTAAGTCTATCTCCTGATATACCTTTTATTATTAATAGAGCATGTTTTGAAAGCAGGTATTTTCAACATTTATACCAAAACAGCCAAAAGTTCAGGTCAATCAACTGGTTGGTGCAGGAGCCTGCAATGTGGTTCAGGGTTAAAAACTTATACAGGATGCAATGCATTCATTTTGATGCTGAGCCATGGTTTAAATCAAAAAATCTGTATAATCTTAAAGATACTCAAAGTTCAAAAAAGGTTTTTTTAAGCAGGGATATATCAAAGTATAACCGATGCCTTACCAATGAAGTGCAAATACAAGAAATATTGGCTAAACTGGGGTTTGAAACTGTGTATGCAGAACACCTTACTATGGATGAACAATTAGAGCTTTTTCAAAATACCAAGTACCTGGTTGCATTGCATGGAGCTGGATTAGTGCAACAATTATTTATGAACCAGCAAGAAGCTCATATTATTGAAGTAATGCCCCAGAACAATTTAATGCCTCTTTATTACTGGCAAGCGTATACATTAGGAGCCAAGTATTTTGATGTTGTTCTGGGAAATAAGCTGGATCATAATAACAACTATGAACTTGATCCTGAACTATTGGAGAAAGCAGTGATAAAAATGCTTGATAATAAGCATCCTGGTAAAACATATGGAAATACATCCTTGTAACAAGGCTTTCTATATGTTCAAATAATGTATTTACTGTTTCTTTCATGAATATTTATTATAACAATACCCTCCATCCTGTTAAACAAATCGGATTGGCAGAGAGTAATTATGTAGAAAGAATTATGTGCAGCATCCAGCGTAATGTTGATGTACATAAGTATGAGTATATGATTGTAAATGGATATGAAGCAAACGGAATCGATGTAAGGCTGATCAATGAGAGAACCATTGTTTTTATATTTGATGAACATTGCAGAAAGTATGAACAGATTACTTCTAAGGCTAAAGTTGTACTTCAGGCTTATATTGGGGAAAGTGAGATATTAGGGTCCAACCACTTTTGTCTACCCTTAGGGCACAACCGTTCATTTGAACCGGTTCCGTACATAGATATTAATAATCGTACTACAAATGTTTTTTTTATAGGTAATCTACATAAAGGTCGTAAGAAATTCTTTAACTGGCTCGCAGGTTTCAGCTTACCATTTTTTATAGCGCACAGACTGCAGAAGTTATTAAAATTAAACTTTGACAATAGCTTTCCCTCAAGTTACATTCGCTTTACGGCTGCTTTTAATACTGGCCTTGATGCAAGTGAGTATAGTAAGATGATAGCTAATACAAAACTTGTCTTATGCCCTGGAGGTAGTGTGTCTGTAGAAAGCTTTCGGTTATATGAAGCCATGATGCAGGGGTGTATTGTTATTACTGAGCAACTTCCTGAAAGAAGTTTATTTAAAAAATGTCCTGTTATACAGATAAAAAACTGGAAAGATACATCCGGATTGATAAAATCTTTACTTGCTGATCCGATTAACATGCAGGAGCTTTCTCAAGCAACTTTAGATTGGTATCATGCTCATGCGAGCCCTGAGGTAATAGGCAAAAACATTTCGCTACTTCTACGCTAGATGAAGCATATACTAATATTAACAGATACTATCCACACAGGTGGGGCTGAAACTTTTGTATTACGCCTTGCACAGGCTCTAATGAGAGATTCAATAGTTACCCTTTATGTAACACATCCCATGCAAATTAACTACAACTTAGTTAAGTCAATAGCGCCTGGAGTAACCATTCAGTATCCTTCCATTATATTCTTTAAATACTGGCAGAAAATTGATAGTCTGCTTTTTAAACTCAACATAAATTACTCTTTTACAAGAGCATTTTTCGTAGCACAACTTAAAAAATACTGTACTACTCATCGTGTACATTTAATCCATTCGCATTTATTTACTTCTGATATGGTAGCCGCAAAAGTATCCAATGCCCTTAGCCTACCTTTGGTTACCACCATGCATGGAGACTACTTACTTTACTCCCGGTCAGAACATGCTCTTAGTGTTAGTAGAATTATGGACTATCAATCCAGGCTTTCTAAGGTTATGCAACAACTGAATGCTATTGTGTGCATTACTGATGATCAGAAAAAACAGCTGGAAGATTTAAAAGTATTTTACGCTTCAAGAGCTTCTGTACATAAAATTTACAATGGCTATACAGTTAACCATAGCAGTATTAGCCTGGAAAGAAAAGATCTTAAGATACCTGCAGATGCATTTGTAATAGGGATGGTAGCAAGGGGTATTAAGGAAAAAGGTTGGTATGAATTAATTGAAGCCTTTTTGAAAATAAATATTCCTAATAAGCATTTGTTATTGGTAGGAGATGGCCCTTTCATTCAGGAGATAAAACAAGCCTATGTACAAGCAAATATTTCATTTATAGGAACAGTAGAAACTCCACTGGACTATATTAAACTATTTGATATAGCGTGTCTACCAAGTTATTTTGAGTCTGAAAGTCTCCCTACTGTTGTGATCGAATATCTTTTTTGCCAGAAGCCTGTAATTGCTACCAGGAAGGGAGAGATACCCCTGATGTTAGCTGCAGGTTCGGAAAAAGCGTGTGGGTTATTAATTGAAAATGGTGAGCCGGTTAAAATGATTGATGGTTTGGTCGTTGCAATTAATACTTTATATGAAGATAAAGCATTATATGATAAATTTGTAGTTAACACTATGCTGGCGGCTTCTTATTTTGATATGCAAACATGTGTTGATCAGTACAAACAAGTTTATCAGCAATATATTCCTTCGTGAAAAAAAACATACTACTACTAATACCAAACCTGGGTCCTGGAGGAGCACAAAGAGTATTTCATGATCACAGCACAGAGTTGAGTAAATGGTACAATATTTACGAATGTGTTTTTAATGAAGAAGATGGAATTGCTTATCCTACTCAAAACAAGCTAATAAGCCTGGATGTACCAGCAGGTAGTAACCTGGTCCTTAAATTATATTACTTTTTACTTAGGTGTTTTAAGCTGCGAAAAGTAAAGCAGAAGTATGCAATAGATATCTGTATAAGCCATTTAGAGGGTGCTGATTATATTAATATCTTAACTAAAGGAAAGGAAAAGGTGATTCTATGTATACATGGATCTAAACTGCATGACCTGAATATCACAGGCTTCCTGGGCTGGATCAGAAGAAATGTACTTATGCCTTTTCTTTACAATAGCGCAGATAAGATTGTTACTGTAAGTAGGGATATTAATGCTGAATTGATCGATGGTTTTAAGGTTAAGCCACATAAAGTAAAAACCATCAATAATTTTTTTGATATTAAAAAGATACAGTCTCAGTCAAAAGTTCCTCTACAGGAGGCTGAGGTTGAAGCCCTGTTTAGAAAGCACCGGACGCTTATTACTTCAGGCAGATTAACTTTACAAAAGAACCAGGCGCCTTTGTTATTGATATTCGCTGAGTTGATTAAACAGGTGTCTTGTAAGTTAATTATACTGGGAGATGGTGAGTTGCGGGCGAAGCTTGTTCACTATAGCCAACAGTTAGGGCTGAGAACTTTTACCTATTGGGATACTAATGAAATAAAAGATTCTATTGAATATGACGTTTATTTCCTTGGTTACCAATCCAATCCATTCAAGTACCTGTCCAGAGCTACAGCTTTTGTATTTCCTTCTGCCTGGGAGGGATTCCCAATGGCATTATGTGAGGCCATGATCTGTGGTATACCAGTAGTTTCTGCGGACTGTCCTACAGGCCCTCGCGAAATACTTGCACCGGCTACTGCTCCCAATCAGAAAATTGATTATATGCAACAAGAGGAGTTTGGTATACTAATGCCAATGGTCAATCAGCCTGACAGTACGCAGGCAGTTTCTGTATGGGTGGAAGGTTTAAAGGTATTATTAGCTGCAGAGGAGCATACAAAAAAGTACGCAATGAAAGCGCAACAAAGAATGCTTGAGTTTACCCCAGATAAAATTATGTTGCAATGGAGAAACCTGATAGAGAAAAAATAATTATTATAGATAATTCAATTGCAGTAACAGGGGCTTTAAAGGCAATACTTAATGCATCTTCGCAACTGGCTGGCTTTGAATTTATTTATATACTGCCTGAACATAGTACGGCTATCACTCTGGTAAAAGAAAGGGGGTACCAATGCTATTCTTTGCCATTTGTTGAGATCAGTAAGCAAATAAAGAATTTAGCCTTATACTTGCCGTATTTATTTTTGAATGGTTTAAAGGTAAAAAGGATAGCTAACAGGCACAGGGCAAAAATTATACATACCAATGATTTTTATAATTTAACCGGTATTGTAGCAAAGGCATTAGGTGCTGAAGTTAAGCTAATTACTCACGTACGGTTTCTGCCGCAAAAATTTGCTCCTGCCCTGGCAACTACCTGGGCAAGGCTTCATTTCTTGTATGCAGAGAAGCTAATTTGTGTTTCTAAGGCTGTAAGTGGTTTTTTTCAGAAAGCAAGTAAAGTTGAAGTTATACCTGATCCAATACCAGCTAAAGAAAATTATGATTCTAAAGTTATTAACCAGGATCAGGGGAATCTTATACATCTTCTATACCTGGGCAATTTTATACGAGGTAAGGGCCAGAACCATGCTTTAAATGCATTTAGTAAAGCCTACCAGGTAAATAGCTCTTTAAGGCTTACATTTGCTGGAGGAGACATGGGATTGGATAAGAATAAAGCTTTTAAGCAATATCTCCAAAACATTGTAAAGGAGTCTGGCTTGGAGGAGGTTGTTGTGTTTAAAAGTTTTGTTGAGGATGTAGAGAAGGAAATAAAAGCAGCAGATATTTGCCTTAACTTTTCTGAGTCTGAATCATTTTCACTTACCTGCTTAGATGCATTATACTATGGTACTCCGCTGATTGCTACAGATTGCGGAGGCCCTGCTGAGCTTTTTGAGCATAATCAATCTGGGATATTGGTGCCTAATAAAGATATAGAGGCTATGTCATTAGCAATTTTAGAACTTGCAGCTTCTTTTGAAAAAAGAATGCTGTTTTCCCAAAAAGGAAAAGAGTTTGTAAAAGCAAAGTTTAACTCAGCGAATAGTTTCCAGAAATTGAACAAAGTTTATATGGAGGCCATTGCTGAAACTTGTATACCTGTTAAGCATTAATGAAAATTCTATTTATTTGTCCCTATCCTTTTGATAGAGCTCCTTCTCAACGATTCAGATATGAGCAATATTTGCCATATCTGTTAGAAAAGGGGTGGGCCTATCGTATAGCCCCTTTTATTGATGAACCTACCTGGAATATTCTATATAAGCCTGGGCATACAGCAGCAAAGGTATTAGGCATTTTGAAAGGCTTTTTTAAAAGATTTTTCCAGCTATTCACTCTTCATCAATACTCCTTTGTGTTTATACACAGGGAGGCTGCTCCTGTAGGCCCTCCCGTATTTGAATGGCTGATAGCAAAGGTATGGAGAAAAAAAATTATATATGACTTTGATGATGCTATCTGGTTACCTAACACTTCTGAAAATAACAAGATAGCTGCATCTATCAAGTGGCATCATAAAGTAGCTTCTATATGCAAATGGTCTTATAAAGTTAGCTGTGGAAATGCTTATTTACAGGAGTATGCTTCAAGATTCAATGCTAAGGCATTCTATAATCCTACAACAATAGATACCGAGAATTTACATAATCCTGCTTTATACCCGAAGCCGATTAAAACATTTCCTGTAATAGGGTGGACCGGAACTCATTCTACTTTAGTCTACCTGGAGCCTGTTATAGAAGTTTTAAAAAAACTGGAAACTAAATATGAGTTTGAATTCTGCGTAATTGCTAATAAGGACCCTATGCTTCCGCTCCAATCTTATAGGTTTGTTCAATGGACAAAAGAGACTGAGATACAGGATTTATTAAGATTTGATATTGGACTTATGCCTTTGGGAGATGATATGTGGGCGAAAGGGAAGTGTGGATTTAAAGCATTACAGTATATGGCTTTAGGGATTCCAGCTGTAGCTTCGCCTGTTGGAGTAAATACTGCAATAATTAAAAGTGGTGTAAATGGCTGTTTATGTAGAGATAGGAATGAATGGTTTTTTGCTTTGGAAAGCTTATTAATTAATAATTCTGAAAGAATTAGGATGGGAAGTAATGCTAGATACAAAATTGAGATTGCTTATTCAGTTTTAGCAAACAAAAACAGCTATATCGACTTATTCAGTCTTTATAAATAAGTGTGAGCTCCTTCAATCTATTCTATTTGGACCAACATCTAAAAAGATTTGTATTATTATAGGTTTCGATGCTTTAAATCTTTTAACAAAACTCCATTAACTCTATAAATCTTTTATCTTCTCCTACTTCAAAACCTAGTTCAAACTGTTCAATTATTCTAACTTCATAACCTGCGGATCTTTAAAGATTCTTTATGATTTATTTATATTTGACTGTTACTTCTACATGTAAATGTTATAGGCTTTTCAAAGAATCAATTGTAGATAAATGTTTTATTTTATTATTATTTATTCATTGAATAAAGTAAATTATGTCTTGTTTTGTCTTTAAGACCGTTATATTTTCTAAGAACTGTTTTTTTTTAAAACCTCTTAGCCATAAGCGCATATCAATGTATACCATTGACTGACTGTTTCGTCTGTTCTGTTATATTCATAGTCTCTGGTCAGGCGTCTGGCGTTAAGCAACCAGGCAAAGGTACGTTCTACAACCCTTCTTCGAGGCAATACTTTAAAGCCTTACTCTCGGCTTTTTTGCACTGCCAGCCAACACCATCACCATACGCTCTAGATATAGTGAAGCAAGTCATCCCCTCTGTAACCATCGTCTACCCAAACCAACTCAATGCTTCGGCAAAAATCCTTTAGGTAGGGCACTCTCTTGATATAACGTAGTAACTGCATAGCAACCGTCTTTTCCGACAACTGGCTGCACAAATCTACACCCCAAAAATCAGCCCTTGTGTTTCGGTAAGAATAAAGCGTTTTCGGGCCTTCACCTTCTTCGCCACTTCACCCCCCCTGTTAAAGCACCTCATCAGGCTGGTTTCGCTGCTTTGAGAGTTAAGTGACCCTGCTGAGGGGGGCTTATGACTTGCTTTTTTCCGGACCTTTTTTATCAAACAAGCATGGATCCACTCATAACTACCATCCTTGCTCCTTGCATTAAAGTAGCCATACACTGTATGCCAGCAGGGAAAGTCATGCGTCAGATTGCGCCAGCTGCAGCCTATTTACACAACATAGAAGATAGCGTTAACTACTTCTTTAAAGTTTACTGCTGGGGCGTCCTCCTTTTGGAGAAGGAGCTGAAAACGTAATCAATTTTTGAGTTGATTCCAGCCATTTTTATTCATATTGCTTGGTTAACTTTTGCGCTTTTGCGTATTTACTGGCATACTCATGGAGGTTTTGAAAAATTGGTATTAAAATTAATTTTAACCCAAATGAGTACTCTTTTATTCCTATACCTTCAAGGTTTTAAAACGGATTCTAAGAGATATTATACAAGCAAATTAATATTAATTATACAATATAGTATGAGTGCCATAATTCATTTGATTTTTAAATTTAGTTTTAATGAATTTATAATCAATTGTTGGGTCTTCGAAGTTGTTTTCAATAATAAACAAATCAATTTTAAGTTCATCAAAAATATTAAGTACTCCTGTATTATTTTTTGATTTTATATAAAACTGAAAAGCGTTATTGTAAATTAAGTCAGCCTCAAAAGCATATAATAAGCCTTTGTTAGGTGTATAAGTGTTAGTATTTATACATATTAGTGGCATCAAATTATTATTAATACCTAACTCATGAGCTGGGCTATAAAAATTAGCGTTCTTATAATATATATTATGATTTAACCTTGTATCTCTAGAAAATAATCCGTAATATTTTTTTCTAGAGATTATATTTTGAATATTATTAAATTCATCTATAGAAGCAATATTATTATGCTTTATTGATGAAAAGTGATGGTAATAACTAAGTATTCCAGCTACAGTTAATAAAAAAAATGATACTAAGGTAAATTTAATTTTGTATAACTTTAATAATAATAATAAGCAATAAAAATTTATAATAATGAAAAACGGTTTGATAGCAGTCTGGGCCAATTGAATTGAATCTAGCCATAGTGTATGAGTTAGTCCCCAGAAGCATGAAGAAATAAAGATAACCAGTAAGCCAAAAATGATTATTTTACCTAGCTGAGCCCTTGTTTTTTCTATTAAAATAAATAAAGCAAGTGGAAACGTTAGGAGTAATACACATTTTAATGTGTTACCAACAATTATATTCCTGGCGGTAAAAAAATTAAACAACTTTACCTTCTCTAGAGAGAAAGATAAATAATAAATGTTTTTTTCCTGGAATAAATAAAAACTCATGATTCCAATTGTAGTTAATATAGCAGGTAGTATCCACCTTATAGCCTGCTTCCGATCTATAAAAAAGGCAGTGATAGTTGAAGTTGTAATAATAGCTGGGGCTGCGGTTGGATATACTACTGATAGAATAGAAAGTATAATAAATGATTGAATATACTGTGTCTCTAAAGCATAATAAAATGCAATAATTAATAAGCCTAAAATTATATTGTATTTATCTTCTGTCAGTATTGACATTCCAAAGTATTGGGTTAAATTAAACACATCATGAACTAAATAGTTTATAGGTGTACTTATAATCACCAAAATGCTTAGTGATAAGATAATATTCACTTGTAATATATTATTTGAGAACAGTTTTTTTATAAGCTCATAAGTACCCAACAGCACCAATAAGCCAAAATAGGGTAACTGGATAACTGTAAATAGCCTATGGATAGGTAAATCCGATATTTTAGTGAATGGGGCTGTTAGCCAAAACTCCCAATAGTGATAAGGAACAGCAGATTTGTCGTTATTAATCCAATCTAGGCTAATATTTTCTCCACCGCCATTGTTTAGCATTTTAATTACGTTAGAGAACGTAATTAAGTCATAAGAAGGGATTAGATTGGGGGTAAAGAGTAAACTGAAGTTGAAAATTGCCATTAAAGAATAAAAGACAAAATGGAATACAAAGACAACTTTCAGCTGATTCAGTAAGCTAATGCTAGGTAAATTAACTTGTCTGTTTTCTAGTATGATATTTGCCAAACAGAGTAACAAAGCAATAACTAATACACTATTTAAATTTGTCTGATATAATGAATAAGATGATGCGAAAATAATTCCTCCCCATAATAATGGTTTAAATACAATACCCGAAATTTTCTTATGAACTATATAGTGAGCAGCATTTCCTATCAAAACTAATAGAAACACTAAAGTGAGGCTTAATAAATAATAATATATGTTTTCTATAACAGGATCCACTTTATTATGTTTTAATTGAGGATTTTAATTTTGCCATTTACTTTTTTCTTATCTATTCCTTCATACTTTAATAAATATATAGCTGCAAGATAAAATGGCATTAAAGGTATTTTATACCTTACTAGAGACCCAAAGTTGAAACTATTCATACCTACTGCTGCTGCCATAATGATAGAAAAAATAAAACAAAACGTAATCAATGGGTTTGATACCAGTAAGCCTAAAACTTTAAAAAAACCTACCTTAAAGAGTACATAGATGGTAAAAAGCAGAAAAAAGGTAGATTCAAACGAAGATAACAGCATAACTGGGTTTTTAACCTCAAATAGGTAAGGTCTAAATAATGCAACATTTACTGCTTGCGGCAAAACCTTAACCATACCACCAACTGTTCCATCCATTTTACCAATTGAGTAGGCAGATCCTTGTTGTATCTGGCTTATACCATAAATGTAATCTGAATTTATCTTTGTTCTTGTCGCAATGTGATCGGCGCTGTATTCACTATTTTCCATTAGTTTAGAACCTCCCAGAAGAGCTGTTCCTAAGCCTAACACTAATAGGAAAGGGGTAGCTATTGTTCTTATAAATTTATTTCTAATTTTGGATCTGTTTGCTAAAAAAATCCAAAGTAATGCAGATGGCATAAAGGCTAATGCTATATAGAACTTTATCTTACTAACCAAGATAAAAGCAAGAAACCCTATTATTATGCTTTTAAGAATACTTTTTTTCTCAATGAATACTGAGTAAAAAGCCCAAAAAAGCCAACCAAGTGCTCCTATGCAAAGCCCATCCTTCAACACACCTGCACTCCAGAAAAAAACTGATGGCATAAATACTGTTGCTATTGCAAACTCTTTTTTTAAATCAGGGTATATCTTGGTCAAAGTTTTATAAATGGCCCACAGACCAGAAAAACTGAATGTAGCAAAGAATAAAGCTATTGCACTGTAAGTATGCCCTGAAAATAAGCCTCCCAATGCTGCAAATTTGACAATCATATATTCTGTAGGGGCTCCATACCAGCCAATCATCATGGCATAGGATAAAGAATCATAATCATAAAGAGGACGTGAATCCCACAACAGGTTGAATGTAATAATTGGTTTATCAAAAAGAGAGTCAAAGATTATTTTACTTTGCTTAAAGTACAATACTGTATCGCCTCCATATATATACTCATGAATAAAAGTAAAGGCAAGAACCGCAAATATTTTAATGTATACTCCTTTAATAAAATACTGCTGGCTAATTTTATCCTTATTAATTGACTTATTAAAACTGGTCGCAATAATAAGTAGTATTATTATAAAAATAGGGGTGATTATGAAATCCTTATTACTTAAAAGGTTCAAAGGTATTCTTATTTTGATTAAACATAACAACAAAAATGCTAGATGTTAATTTATTGACTAGCAATCTAGGAATAAGAAGTAAAATATCAATTGAAATAAAAATTGTCATTTCTACTTATGAAGTAAATTTAATAATATATACTACATAATTTCTGGTAAATAAAGGTATATATATGTAATATAAGCAGCTTCATATATAAAAAAGCCTAATACTCTTTTGTTATGAAAAGTAATGTTAATGGTGTTTTTGTTATTCGGTTTTTTCAACTATTGGTTTAGAGATCTCTTAAATGGTGTAAACAAATATCTTCCAAACATTATTTTCAAAAGTTTTTAAAAGTGACAAGCCTGTTATTTCCGGATTTTTAATTTCTACTGCAGATAATATATATTTCCCATTCAAAGAGGAGAATGCATTAACATTAATTTCAAGAACTTCAGTTTGTTTGTTTCTATTTTTTGTACATAAGTAGTCCTGTCCTATAATATCGTCAAAGATATAGCACCTATTGCCCCAATTATCGAAGTATTTTTTATTAGCTTCATTATTAATTAACTCTTGGCTTATAATCTTTCTAAAATCATGTTTATAACTTAATGGGTATATATTGACATATCCGTCTAATGTAGAAAAATTGTTATATTGAAGTATACTTGGGTATATACCTAAGCCTGCTACCTTAAATCCAGTTTTGGTTTGGCTATCTAAATATGTTTTGATTTCTGTGAATAAATCTTCTGAAAAGAAATCATTATAAGTTAGCTTGTTTGAATCGTGATTGTTATAAAGCCATGAGTCTATATAAGGCTTTATAAAATATGTTTCTTTTGTAATTAAATAATATTGTACTATAAACAAGCTTAAGAGAACATAATAACTTGCTGCAAACCGATATTTTAGAATGGTATTAACCGAGAATGCTATTAAGCAGTACCAAAGTAAAGGTAACAGGGTTATAAACCTAGTATAATTAAATTGTTTTAAGAAGTTTATACTTCCTATGAATCTTTCTGTACCACTCCATAGACTTAATACATATATAACATTAAAAACAATTGCTAATATTATTAACCCTCCTATATAAGTTACAGTTTTAAAATCTTTATATATTAAAGCAACAACAAACGAAAAGATTGTTAATGGTAATATTATATAATAATGCAAAGTTGGAGCATGGGCATGTCCATGAAGAAAAGTCTGCTTCAGTAAACTAAATATATCGGTATATGAGTGAATATTTGTTAATGCATAAGTATTGAATTCTATTCTGTGAGAAACAAACAATGGATTGATTAAATTGAGAATTTGTCTATATTCAATAATTAAGAATAATAGTGTTAAAATAAGCAAAGCGAAAAAAGTATTATAATAAATTCTTTTATTTGATATTGATTTATATATATAAAATACTCCAAAAGTTATCAAATAAAAAATCCCGAAAACCATAAAACTTGAGTAAAAGGGATAGAGAACTATAATAATCCAGTTAGACTTTATAGAGTCTTTTTGCATCAGGTTAAGCAAAGCATATGTCAGGAGAGGTTGACCTGCAACGCTGATACCTCCTAATGGCCAATGGGGTACGATTGAAAATAATAGCGCTATAGAGGAAGCAATAATTTTAGAATAAGGTATTTCTGGACCGATTATGTATCTACTTACTAATAAATACATACCTATAAAACCAATTACTCTAATTACTATCTCATTAATTAAAAGAGCATAGTAAGTACCAAAGATCTTTATGAGCCACACAATAGCATTAAATTCGCTACCATAGGTAAATCTAGGTAGACCCATTATATTATCGATTACTGTTTCTGAGCTGCTAAATAATTGATTGCTTTCGGCTAAAACTTTAAGGATTACTACTCCTGAGTCTAGATGATCCCAAATCTGAATGTAAACATTTTCTTTCCCAAATAATAGAGGAAGGATTGCTAAAATCGAGAGTATTATAAATAATGAACCAAAAATGGTATTTTGGTTTAGGCTACTAACGTTAGTAAGCTTTTTGTCTTTTGCTATTCGTAGCATAAATGCATATTGGTATGTATAATTTTCCTATCAGAAAAGCAGAATAGTAATAAGATTTGGATGATTAGGAACCATAAACTTTATCTTCTACTTTAAGATTTACCATGTTCCAAGTAAAAATACAGTAAAGAATTTATATTCAAATCACCTGATTTTTGAACCATTTAAATTATCGGTATACAGTGAAATATCGGTCATTATTTTTTGCTACAAACTTGTACTAAACGCTTATTATTGAGTTTTATTTTATTTTTTACGTAAAGTAACTTTTCTGCTTATAGTTTTTTGCGTGACAAAAATTGTAAAATATTTAATTAATCTATTTGGTTTTGCTTGATTTAACAACAAGCAAAATCGTTTCAGGCTACTAAAATTAATAATTTTTTTAGTATATGGTCTGAGTAATATATAGAGATGAAATAGTTAGAAAAATAAGGCATAAAGTTGTAGTTTTATCTTTTTGTTAATGAATTATTTATAAGGCTAAAGATTAACTTACTCCCTATTCCAGAATGTCTTACTATGAATTATCTTAGATTAAACTGCAAAGCATTTTTTATTTTTATAATTATAGCTTGTTTTAGTGTAGTTGCCGAAGTTCAAGCTCAAATATGTAAACCTCCTAAGTTTATAGTAAATGATACAATCTGCCCAAACCAAGTTGTGGCATTTAACAGAGTTGAAGGCTATTTAAGCACAGAGTGGGACTTTTGTGTGGGTAGTTTAAGTAATGATGGTATAGTACATAATTTGGGCAACATTATTACAAATCTATCTGCAATACAAATTAGAGAACAGGATGGGAGCTTTATAGGATACGCATTGAGTAGGAGCAATGCGTTGGTTAGGTTAGATTTTGGTAGGAGCTTAGATAACAATTCTCCAACGACCACAAATTTAGGAAACCCAGGAGGCCTTTTAAATGGTCCAGAAGATCTTAAAATATTTAAGCAGGGAGATGTATGGTATGGTTTGATAGTTAATCTACCAACTAATAATATTATAAGGTTAAACTGGGGGAACTCCTTACTTAATAATCCAGTTGCTACAAGTTTAAATATTAGTGGTTTAAATGTTTTGAGTGCTCCTCGAGGCTTGGAAATAGTTAATGACAATGGTAATATTGTTGCATTTGTTGTAAATTCAACTACAAACACTATTGCATCAATTAATTTCAGAAATACGTTACAAAATACTATTTCTAGTTCTGATATAAAAATTTCTCCAGTTTTAGCTGGGGCAAGTGGTCTATCGGGTATTACTGCAATTAAAACTTGTGAAACATGGTATGTTTTTGCTGCTAGTAATGGTAAAATTTATAAAATTTTGCTAGGGGATAAAGCGAACAATACTATTCAATCATCCAATATAGTTGATATATCAAATACAGTACCTTTTGCAATTGGTATATTTAATAGAATTAAAATAGTTTATGATAAAAAGCAATTTCATTTAGTTGTGATAAACTATTCATCTCAATTCTTTTCACTATTATTTAATGACTTAAAAAATAATGCTGCTTTTAAAAACTTAAGCAGAACTTCTACTCTTGGTGCGACATATTGTCTGGACATAATAAAAGAAAGAGGTTCTTGGAATATTTTAACAAGTTCTTTTGAGTCAGGTAATACTTCTAAAATTTCTTATTCTACTAGTTGTAACTCAAATTATATAAAGAGTGCTGAAAATCCACCTCAAGGATTGACTTATAATATACCAGGGAAGTATTATGTTGATGTTAAAACAAATGATTCTAAAGGTAATATTAACTATTTCACAGATTCAATAGTAATTACTAACACTATAAAGTCTGATTTTACATATGAAAAAAACTGTATCAATAGAATTGTAAAATTTACAGATATTTCATGCTCTGGAAGTTCTGCACTAGCAAAATCATGGCATTGGAACTTTGGTGATGGCGGTACGTCAGTTCTACAACATCCTGAATATAAGTTTTCTTCTGAAGGTACTTATCAAGTCCAGTTAGTAGTAGTTGATGAAAACAATAATACAAGTAGTATTACAAAACCTGTTACAATATTTAAAAAGCCAACACCAGATTTTAGTTATCCTCCCATACTTTGTTCAAACAACCCATTACAGTTTTATGATAATAGTATTAGTAAGGAAGATACGATAAAAAGTTGGTCTTGGGATTTTGGAACTGGATTTACTAGTTCTGACAAAAATCCAAGTTATGCTTTTCCTCGAGAAGGTAACTATAACATAAAACTAACAATCAGAGGAATTAGTGGATGTGATACATCTATTACAAAATCGATTCAGGTTCAAAAAGGTCCTGCGACTGATTTTAGTTATCAGAATTTGTGTATTGGAGAAGTTACAGCTTTTAAGGATTTAACACCTGAACCAACTGATGATTTTAAACTTGTATCAAGATCTTGGGATTTTGGAGATCCTAACAGTGGAATAGATAACCATAGTGTTGAGAAGGATCCGACTCATAAATATAATCAGCCTGGGTTATATACTGTTACCTTAAAGGTCGCAAATAGTATTGGATGTGAAACTATTATTACTAAAAAAATAAGAATTTATGAGTTACCTTTAGCAAATTTTGAATACCCAAGACAAGGTTTTGTTGAAGATGTAATTAATTTTATAGATATAAGTGAAGGGAGTAATCAGCAAATAACAGGATGGACTTGGAATTTTGGCGATGGAACAGAGAGTAGGGTTGCTGGAACATCTACTTTACAAAATCCCAGATATAAATTTCCGGCACCAGGTACTTATACAGTTAATTTAGAAATAAATACGAATCAGGGTTGTATCCAAAAGGTAAGCAGGGAAATTACTCTAATACGTAAATGTCCTGTACCTTCATTTGCCCTTAATAGGGAGGTTGCAGCGGGAGATACGCTTTCATTTATTAATTTATCTTCACCCGATGCTGTAAAGTATGAGTGGGATTTTTGCAGTCGTGATTTGGGTAACCTTCCTATAGCTTCATCAGGAGTATTTCTGCCAAATACAATTGTTACGCCCAACCATGTAACTATGGTAAATGATAATGGTGAATGGTTTGGTTTTGTACTTGGTGCCGGGAACAATACGTTATTTAGGCTTGATTTTGGAAGTAAAACATCTAATACTCCTATTATCAGAGACTTAGGGAATCCCGGGGGGGTGTTATCTAGCCCTAGAGAAATTTCTATTATTAAAGAGGCAAACCAATGGTACGGCCTAGTAATTAATAATGCAAACTCAAAGCTAATACGTATAGATTTTGGAGTGTCTCTTTCAAATGTGATACCGAAAGCTGTGGATCTTGGAAATGCAGGCGTATTGAGCTTACCAATAGGTATGAAAGTTGTTAAAGACGATAACAATATATTTGTTTTTGCTTTCAATTCCTCAAAAGCAATATATGCAATAAGTTTTGGATCTTCAATAAATAATACGCCATTAGGCCGAATAATAAATGATGAAATATTCCAGAATATTAATGGAGGTATTTTAAGTGTTTCTTTCTTAAAAGATTGTAATACTTGGTATGGTTTAGCTATCGGTGGAAACAGAACATTTAAACTTGACTTTGGTATCTCATTATCTAGTAAACCATTTGTTACTGATCTCACTACTCAATTGGATGTTATTAACGGAGGAAGAGATGTTTCGTTGCATCAAGATGGTGGCCGATTTTATGCTTTTATTAATACAGCTGGTGTGTCATCTAATGTTTTTAGAATTGCATTTGGCAATAGTTTAGCTAATGCACCTGAGAAAACAGATGAGATAGGTAACCTTAATGTGTTAAGTAACGCTGTAAGCCTTGGCTTATATAAGGACGGAACAGAATGGAACGGGATGGCTATAAATAGCTCTACTAGACAATTATATAGAATTTATTTCATTCAAAAGTGTGCTGCTACATTTCATACAAGTTCTGCTTACACACCTGCGAATCTTGTTTATAATCAACCAGGTAAATACTTCATCACTTTGAGTGCCTTAAATATGTCTGGTGATGTAAGCCATTATACAGACTCTATTAATGTAGGGCCTTCTAAAACCGAAAACGACATATGTAATAATTCTGTTTTCAGTACAAAAGAAACAATATGTATTCAAGAATCTTTAATATTAAAAAATCTATCCAAGAATAATATTGTAAAATACGAATGGGATTTTTGTAATGCTAATCTGTCTGATAACGCCTCCATTATCAATATAGATACTCTTTTTTCAGCAGTCAATCCCTTAGATTTGAGTCCTGTTTTTGATGGAGTTCGTTGGGTGGCTTTTGCTGTTGGTACAGGATCTAATAATCTCTATCGTTTAGATTTTGTCAACGGATTAGAAAAAAAACCAATTACTACAGATTTAGGCAATTTAGGATTGGTTCTTAATTCACCTAACAGAATAAAAATTGTTAAGGAAGATAATAATTGGTTTGGTATAGTTACAAATAGTAACAACAACCTTCTAATTAGATATAATTTTGGCGCTTCATTGCAAAATAACAATCCTAATGTAACTACATTTTCAACACTCAACCGGCCCGCTGATATGAAATTGTACTATGATGTAAAGGATGGTTGGTTTGTTATGATTAGTAGTAATCTTAATAATAATATCTCTTTAATTAGTTTTGGATCATCTTTAATAAATACTCCACAACAATCAATTATTCCTGCTTCTATAGCTATGCCGGGAACAACAGGTCTTACTTATATTGCGCTTCTTAAGGATTGTAACAAGTATTTTGTTGTAGCAGCTGGTTCTAGTAATCGCTTTTATCACTTGGAATTTCAAAACTCTATCTTTACTAACCCTATAGTTTTAGATGTAACAAACCAGTATTTTGGAATAACAAATGTTAGAGAAATTCATTTATTTAAGAATGGGGGAGTGGTTGAGGGATTGATTGGTTACAATAACAGTGCCACTACTGGGGGAGTTTTTAGAGTGCGTTATGGAGCTGCTATAACCTCATCCGGATTTTCTATCCAAAATATGACTACTCTAAGCAATTTAGTGCGGCCAAATGGAATGCAATGGTTCAAGGACGCAGGACAATGGCAAGCTTTAGCTATTGATAATACTACTCGCAGGATCAGTCGTATTATATTTGCTAATGATTGCAATACAAATGTTGTTGCTTCCTCAGTTAAAGAGCCAGCAAATGTTATATATACTAAGCCAGGAACTTATAATATTAGCCTCAAAACTATTAATAGCGAAGGGATAGTTAGCACAGCCCTGCAACAAGTACGGGTTATTGAAAGTGCGCAGGCTGCTTTTGCGGTAAGCACCAATCGTTGTGCAGGTACTACTATACAGTTTACTAACCAGACAGCCTTACCAACAGGTGTATTTATTACTTCGTATGCCTGGGACTTCGGTGATGAAGCAGGTGGAGCAACAAATACTTCTACTCTGGCAAGTCCGAGTTACACGTATAGCAGGCCAGGAACGTATACGGTACGCTTTACAGTACGTGATAATGCTGGTTGTAGCACCACCAGTAGCCGTACCGTACAAATTTTTGCAAAGCCAGCAGCAGATTTTGGGGTGCCAGCACAGGTTTGCTCTAATATGCCGATAAGCTTCAGGGATCTGACTTCTACTGCAGGTGATGCACCTGTAGCCTGGGCCTGGACTTTTGGTAATGCTGGCACTTCTACACAACAGCACCCTACCTTTACATTCCCTAATACAGGTATACATACAGTAAGCCTGAAGGTTACAACATTGTCTGGTTGTGATACAACGGTTAGCAAGCAGGTGCAGGTTAATTATGGTACACCGGCCTACTTTACATTTGCCAATTCTTGTTTTGGTGAAACAATGGCATTTAGTACCCAGGTGGATACCAGCCGGCAAAAAGTGGTATCAGTGCAGTGGAACTTTGGAGATCCGGCCAGTGGCGTTGAAAATACTTCTAACCTATGGAATCCTGAGCACAGGTATATTACTACAGGAAGTTACCCGGTAACCTTAACGCTTACCAATGAAGGGGGCTGTACCACGGTGATCAGTCGCCAGGTGGGTATATTTAATAAACCTACAGCCAGCATACGAACAACAAACCGTTGTGCAGGTTCTTTAACAACCTTTGCAGCTGATAACCTGGTTACAGAAGGAGCTACCACCATGCAATGGAACTTTGGTGTGCCAGGAGCACAGGTAGCAAACGGCCCGTCTGCTGCCTATAGGTATGCCACTCCAGGTACCTATACGGTAAGCCTTACTATTACTACTGAAACAGGGTGCCGTGCTGTAGTTAGCCAGCAGGTTGAAATTTCGGCTCCGCCTGTAGCAGACTTTACCATGCCTGTTGCCTGTGCAGGGCAGGGGGTGCAGTTTACAGATGCCAGCCAGGCCGGAAGCGGAATTATAACAAATCGTTTGTGGGACTTTGGTAACGGACAGTTCTCTACCGCTGCAAACCCACCTGTTCAGACATATAACCAGCCAGGAAACTACCAGGTTAGCCTGAGGGTAAATAATAGCAGTGGCTGCGTTACAACTATTGTAAAAACATTGGTAGTAAACTCGCTGCCTACTGTTGATTTTACGGTGGATGCAGCCTGCGCCGGCAGTGCTTACACATTCAGGGATATAAGTATGGTTCAGGGAAGTAACATAAGCAACCGTGTATGGACAGTTGCTGGAAATCCTGCAGGTACCGAGGCGGTTCTGCAACATACTTTTAGCCAGCCTGGTCAGTACGTAGTAACGTTAAGATCGCGCAGCAATTCCGGTTGCGAGCGAACGGTGTCCAAGACAATAACGGTGGGAGAAGCGCCTAAAGCAGCTTTTACTGTTCAAACACCGCTTAGTCCGCCATACATTACACGTTTTACGAACCAATCAACATTTGCCAGTCAGTATCGTTGGGATTTTGGGGATGGATCGGCAATAAACAACCAGGTTTCGCCACAGCATGAGTACGTTGCTGCAGGTACATTTACAGTAACCCTGGTAGCTATACAAGGCGGATGCAGTGATACTCTTAGAATGCCTGTCACCATTATTCCACAGATATCAAGAAGCATAGTAATAAATCGCCTGGAAGTAATAAGCCAGCCTCCTTTTACAACGGTGCGAGCCGAACTGGAAAATAAGGGTAATGTAACTGAGACACAGGTTGACTTAGTAGCCGATATGGGTAATAATATTGTGTTGCGCGAGCGTTGGACAGGTACATTAAAGCCTGGCGAAAAGTTTATGTATACCTTTGTTGCCCAGGTAGTAGGTGAAAATAAAGGAGAGCCCTTTTACATTTGTGCAGAAGCCCGCCTGCCTGCCAATGAATTAGGTGCTGGTTTAACATCTAATCAGCATTGTAACCTGGTTACTAAAAAGTTTACGGTATTTACACCTTACCCGGTTCCTGTAAAAGATCTGCTGCAAACCAGTTACCTGCAGCCAGAAGATGGTGCCATTACTATTACACTGTATGACCTGATGGGACGATCGGTGCTAACAAAAGAAGACACCCGTACAGCCGGTGTTTACCGTGATGAGTTCTCTCTTAAATACCTTACCCCAGGTTTATATTACCTTCGCTGGTCATTTAAAGGGTTAACAGAAGTAAGAAAAATTGTAGTGCAATAGCAATTGAACATGCTATCTAGTGTATTTAGAAAATTTAACTCTATAATAATACCTGTATCTTTGCAGGTATATTATTTTAAACAATCCAATGTTAATATCTAAGCTTTCCGTAATTATCCCGGCATATAACGAGGGGCCAACTATTCATTTTATTTTAGACAAGATTAAAAAGGTAGAACTTTTAGATGATATTGAAAAAGAAATAATAATAGTTAATGATTGCTCGAAGGATAATACGGAAGAAGCTATTTTGCTTTACAAGTCCTTAAATCCAGAGGTTAATATCCAATATTACAAACATGAAGTAAATAAAGGAAAGGGAGCTGCGTTACACACGGGAATATCTAAAGCGACAGGTGAATATTTAATAATTCAAGACGCTGACCTGGAGTATGATCCTAGAGAGTATAATAAACTCTTACAACCTGTTTTGGATGGTTTTGCTGATGTTGTATATGGTTCGAGGTTCATGGGGGGTAATGCTCATAGAATCTTATTTTTCTGGCATACAATAGGGAACAAGTTTTTAACTTTTTTATCAAATATGTTTACCAATCTAAATCTTACAGATATGGAAACTTGTTATAAAATGTTTAAAACTGAGGTAATACAACAGATAAAATTAGAAGAGAACCGCTTTGGTTTTGAACCTGAAATTACTGCTAAAATTTCCAGGATTCCTAGAATAAGAATATACGAAGTAGGAATTTCCTATTATGGCAGAACCTATGAAGAGGGAAAAAAGATAGGCTGGAGAGATGGATTCAGGGCAATTTATTGCATAATGAAATATGGTTTTTTTAAAGCATAAAAATAATGAGTGGGTTTATAAGCAAATACAAAGTTGAGATTGCTGTTTTTTTATCCTGTCTTATAATTAGAGTTTTATTTGTAATCTTTTCTGGTTTTAATAATTACCAGCTAAGTGGAGATAGTGAGTGGATTATAATGCTCAGTGAAAAAGTAGTCTCTGGAAACTTTGATTTTGATATTCAAAGATTTATAGCCGCTCCGTTTTATCAGTCTTTAGTAGGTGTGATAAAACTTATTTTTGGAAGCAAGTGGGAGGTTGTATTAGTTTGTTTTCAATTGATAATTGCAAGCTTATCTGGAATTTATATCTACAGATTAGCTATACTTTTATTTAAAAGAAAAGACATTGGTATTGTTGCAGCCAGTGTATTTGCATTTTTCCCTATGACCTTATGGTGGGTGCATACCTTTGCTTCTGAAGTTCTCTTTCAGAGTGTATTAATAATTTCTGTTTACTATTTAGTAAGCGGAACTATTAGTATGCAGGTAAGGCATATTATTTTTTCTGCTTTTCTTCTGGCAATTTGCTTTTTAAGTAAATCACATATACTTGTATTTACACCGTTTATAGTTATTTATTTCTTTTTGACCCTTCATCATCTTAGGGATAAAATAGTATACTCAGTTATCTATGGAAGTATATGTATTTTAATGAGCATTCCTTTTGGAGTTTACAACCTGATAAAACATGATACGTTTGTTTTGTCCAGTAATGGTGCTGGCTGCCAGTTTTACTTAGGTCATTCAAATGTTGGATATATAACAATTGTTGATGTTCCGGAAAAAGGCACAGAAGAATACAAAAGAATGAAGTATGTAAACGCTGAAGCGGGCTTTTTTAATGGCAGCAGGTATGATAGCATAATGGAGCTGCCACAGGCTATAAAGCAAAAAGTGTTTTTTCAGGATGGGCTTACCTGGATAAAGAATAATCCTGAAAAATTTATTGAACTTAAGGTATACGACCTGGTATTGTTCCTGATGCCTGGCGTGTCTTATAGGCACTACTCATTAATGGAGTGGTTGTTTTCATTTATGATATCTTTACCAGTATATTTATTAGGATATATAGGTATAGTAAAGGCGCTTAAATTAAACTTTGAGCATAACTTTTGGATACTAGGGTTGTTTTTAACGATGATAATATTCTCTGTTGGGTTTTATGTGCAAAATAGATTCAGAACAGTTACGTTAGAGCCCTTTTACATAATTTATGCTTCATACGCTTTTATAACTTTATTTGAAAACTCAAATATATATAAAGCAATAAGTAAGAAAACGATTGAAGCTAAGCTTCCAATAAATACCTAAGTATAGTACAGATTAGCAAAAAAGGAACGAGAAATCGTTCCTTTTTTGCTAATTTTGATTTCCTGAATAAGGGAGGTTGTTAAATAGTTGTGTTCCTCTTACTGCTATGGATAACTGATTGATTATCAGTTTGTAAAGCCAATCTGCTAGCCTTATGCTCTTTAACTCCCTGGAGTTTTTAGTTTTCTTTCCCACAGTAATAGCCCTGTTTTTCTGTTTTCCTCATCGGTACAGGTGGCTGGTGTTGCTTTTGGCTAGCTATACTTTTTACATGTACTGGCGTGTAGCGTATGCCCTTTTGCTTATGGGTTCTACGGGAATAGATTACGTGTGTGGCAGGATGATGGGCCGGTACGAGGAAAAAGAACAACGAAAGCCCTGGCTCTGGACAAGCCTACTGGCTAACCTGGGAGTATTATTTGTATTTAAATACTTTAATTTTTTGGCCTCAATAGGAGGTGAGCTAGCAAATCTTGCAGGGCTCCCTTATGCGGCGCCTGCCTTTGAGCTTTTGCTACCCCTGGGTATTTCGTTTTATACCTTTCAAACCATGAGCTACTCTATAGATGTATATGAGGGTCGAATACAGCCTGAAAAGCACTTTGGTTTGTTTGCGGTATTTGTTTCTTATTTTCCCCAACTGGTGGCAGGGCCGATAGAAAGAGCGGGCCCCTTATTGAGCCAGCTCAAAGTAAATCAGGTGTTTGATTATACCAGGGCAGTGAGCGGCTTGCAACGCATGGCATGGGGCTTTTTCAAGAAAATAGTTATTGCAGACCGGCTGGCAGTAATGGTAGGCTATGTGTATGACAGTCCGGAGGAATTTGTGGGCATGCACTTGCTTATCGCTACAGTATTTTTCGCTTTCCAGGTGTATTGCGACTTTTCAGGGTATACAGATATTGCCATTGGAGCAAGCCAGGTAATGGGCATAAAGCTGATGGAAAATTTCCGCAGGCCTTATTTTGCACGTTCTGTAAGAGACTTCTGGAGCAGGTGGCATATTTCGCTCACTACCTGGTTTCGTGATTACCTCTATATACCATTAGGTGGAAACAGGGTAGTAAAGTGGCGGTGGTATTATAATATATTAGTTGTGTTTGTTGTAAGCGGCCTTTGGCATGGAGCCAGCTGGACCTTTGTTACCTGGGGGGCTTTGCATGGGCTTTATTATTGTGCAGGGTTTATAAGTAGTAAGCCTCAAAAAGAACTGGCAAAAAAGCTGGGTCTCTATGCCCATCCAACCTTATATACAATACTGCAGGTGGCTACTACCTTTGCATTGGTGTGTTTTGCCTGGATTTTTTTTCGGGCGCAAACCATGGCAGATGCCCTGCATATTGTTACGCACCTGTTCCATAACCTTTCAGAAAGCACACAACAGCTTGTAGAAGCGTGGCAGAGAGGTTCTTTATTATTGGGCCAGACCAGGAAAGAGTTTTTGCTTGCCATTGTATTTATAATAGTGTTGCTGGGTGTACACCTTATACAGGCACGCTGGCCTTTAAGGCTACGGCTGGCAGTTAATAATCCTTTTATAAGGTGGAGTATTTACTCAATGGCTTTATTGGTATTGTTTTATTTTGGTGTATTTCAAAAGAATACATTTATTTACTTCCAGTTCTGATGAAGCAATTTGCATTAAAGCTGCTGCTTGCCGGGTTTATAAGTGTGATATTGCTCTTGCCGGCTGCCATTCGACTCGATAGCGGGCATTTTGATCCCTTTTATACACGCTTTACTACACCTAAAGCGCCATCGCTGATCATTGGTACCTCGAAAGCTGCCCAGGGATTGCAGCCTGTAGTATTTAAAGATCTTGCTCCACAGATACAAAACTTTGCCTTTACGCTTTCGCATAGCCCGTACGGGCCGGCTTACCTGGACCTGATCCGTAAAAAACTGGATACCCGTTCCAAAGAAGGGCTGTTTATACTTTCTGTTGATCCATGGGCAGTTTCAGTTTTTTCAGAAGAGGAAGCAGAGGAGAAGAACTTCAGGGAAAACAAAGGCTTTACAGCTAATATAAGGCTGGTAAATGCGAACCCTAATATAGAGTATATGCTTCGCTTTATGCAAGAGCCTCTGTATACTGTTTTTACCCAGGATAAGGAATACATGAAGCTGCATAGAGATGGCTGGTTACAAATGAATATATCAGCTGATTCTGCCAGTGTGCATTCAAAAACAAAGGCTATGATACAGCTTTATCAGCAATACCTCCAGATTGCATCTATACATCCCGTGCGGTTAAAAGCCCTAGAAGAAACGATACAGCTTCTAAAGAATCATGGAAAAGTGTTCCTGGTGCGTATGCCAGTTTCAGAAGAAATTGCAGTTATAGAAAGGCGCTATGCTCCAGGATTTAGCAAGCAGATGCAGAATATGGCAAATGCACATGGTGTGTATTACCTTGATTATTTTGAAGCATCGGGCCAGTACCAGACTACCGATGGCTTACACCTGTATAAAGAAGCAGGCTTGTTATTTTCGCAAAAAGTTATGGCAGATATTGCCAGGCATTATTAGTACTGAAGGTAAAAGAGCGTATGCCTTACGCTTTAGGTAATTAATTTCTTCCAATAAATTGGGTGCTGATTAAACTATTCTGGCTCGTTTTGCCTTGTACATAAAAAGGTAACATAGGGATAATACAAAATTGAGGAATTATCCTTACCTTTGCGGCTTAATTTTTAAAGGTACAATGCAAAATATCAGGAATATAGCGATCATCGCTCACGTTGACCACGGTAAAACTACCCTGGTTGATAAGATTATTCATGCTTCCAAGATCTTCAGAGAGAACCAGGAGTTCACAGACCTGATCCTGGATAACAATGACCTGGAGCGTGAACGTGGGATCACGATCGTTTCCAAGAACGTTTCTGTACGCTACAAAGACGTTAAAATCAATATTATCGATACCCCAGGTCACAGTGACTTTGGTGGAGAAGTTGAGCGTGTACTAAAGCTGGCCGACGGTGTACTACTGTTGGTAGATGCTTTTGAAGGCCCGATGCCCCAGACACGTTTCGTATTAAGTAAAGCCCTGCAGTTAGGCCTTAAGCCAATTGTAGTTATTAATAAGGTAGATAAAGAAAACTGCCGTCCGGATGAGGTACATGAGTCAGTATTTGAGCTTATGTTTAACCTGGATGCAACCGAAGAGCAGCTTGATTTTGTGACCATCTACGGATCGTCCAAGCAAGGCTGGATGAACACCGACTGGAAACAGCCTACGGATAATATTATTCCACTTCTGGATGCTATCGTAGAAAACATTCCGGCAGCACAGGTGCATGAGGGTACTCCCCAGATGCAGATCACTTCTCTTGATTTCTCTTCGTTTGTGGGCCGTATTGCCATTGGTAAGGTACACAGAGGTACTTTAAAAGAAGGACAGAGTGTTGCCCTGTGTAAGGCAGATGGCAGCGCAAAGCGTGTACGTATTAAAGAACTTCATGTATTTGAAGGCCTTGGTAAAGTACGTGTGGAAGAAGTGAACTCTGGAGAAATTTGTGCAGTAACCGGTATTGAAGGTTTTGAGATTGGCGATACCCTTGCCGATGCTGAAAACCCGGAGCCGCTACCTCGTATCTCTATCGATGAGCCTACCATGAGTATGCTCTTCACGATCAACAACTCGCCTTTCTTTGGTAAAGAAGGTAAATTTGTAACGTCTCGCCACTTACGCGATCGTTTATATAAAGAAACTGAAAAGAACCTTGCCCTTCGTATACAGGAGACTGGTAGCGAAGATAAGTTCTTAGTATTTGGCCGTGGTATCCTTCACTTGTCTATCCTGATCGAGACGATGCGCCGCGAGGGGTACGAGCTACAGGTAGGCCAGCCACAGGTATTATATAAAGAAATTGATGGCCAGCGCCATGAGCCGGTAGAAACTCTTGTAGTGGATGTACCACAGGAGAGTGCCGGTAAAGTAATTGAGTTGGCAACACAGCGTAAAGGTGAGCTTCTGATCATGGAGCCGAAAGGCGATCTGCAGCACCTTGAGTTTACGATTCCTTCAAGAGGTTTGATCGGTCTGCGTAACCACGTTCTTACCGCTACAGCGGGTGAGGCTATCATGAGCCACCGCCTCAAAGGATATGAGCCTTACAAAGGTACTATCCAGGGCCGTATCAATGGTTCGTTGATCTCTATGGAAACCGGTGCCGGTACTGCTTACTCTATTGATAAGCTACAGGATAGGGGCGTATTTTTTGTGGATCCGGGCGAGGAAGTATATGCAGGCCAGGTAATTGGTGAGCATAACCGCCAGAACGATATTGAAGTGAACATCCAGAAAGGTAAGAAACTTACCAACATGCGTGCTTCTGGTTCTGACGATAACGTAAAAATTGCACCAAAACTGCAGTTCTCGCTTGAAGAAGCCATGGAATACATCCAGAAGGAT
>FPIC01006059.1_pt1 | contig 69956 bp, 86 predicted proteins | sample 1504481 | NCBI WGS metagenome assembly FPIC01 (sample SAMEA4475357, study PRJEB15587) | soil metagenome | biome: Soil; feature: Field | place: India | collected 2015-03-11 | depth 0 m
GGTCCCGGGTTCAAATCCCGGCCGGGGCTTCGATACCATTACCTCAAGAAGGCGTAACGGCCTTGAACCTCGTTAGTTGCACAAACACTTCATTGTAGAATGTGGCCACAGCATAAGAGGGTTGTTTGTGAATGAGAGCAGTTGTGGAATATGTGGAATATAATTGCCGAGCCGGTACAGCCCCAGCGGTGGTTGGGCAGAGGGGCTTCGAGTGTATTTTGAGAGGGGAGAACAGAGGCGAGTATGGAAAAGCGCAACGTGGTGAAAAAGTAACGCCGTCTCCTTGCGGCTCCTCCCTTTGGGAGAGCTTGTAGAGATTTTAATACTTTTATTAACTCCTTCCCTTTGATGTCTTATGGGGATTTTAAGCTGTCCCCGAGCTACAACTCACACGCAGTAGAAAAGGCAGTCCAGGAGTTCTGGGACCGTAACAAGATTTTTGACAAATGGAAGTCGTGGCGCGGGAGGCCGGTATACGCCTTCTTGGAGGGACCGCCGACGACGAACGGCATGCCGCACGTCGGCCACATAAGGGGGCGCACCTATAAGGACGTTGTGCTACGCTTCCACCGGCTTCTGGGCTACGACGTCTGGGTTCAGGGAGGCTGGGATATGCAGGGGATGCCTGTGGAGTGGGAAGTGGAGAAGAAGCTGAAACTTAGGAGCAAGAAAGACGTCGAGCAGTACGGGCTTGAGAAGTTCGCGTTGGAGTGCAACGCCCTGGTTGAGGAGTATCTCCAGTACTGGCGGGAGTGGGGCACGAGAAGGCTGGGGCTGTGGCTTGACTTAGAGAACGCCTACGAGACGAGACGGCCCCGGTATCTAGAGTACGCGTGGCGTGTTGTGAAGAGGGCGCACGAGGCGGGCCTCCTTGCCGAGGACTACCGGGTCTTGTGGTTCTGCCCCCGCTGTGAGACGTCGCTGTCCGACCACGAGGTGGCTCTAGGCTACGAGGAGAGGGAGGATCCCTCGATATATGTAAAATTCAGAGTAGAGGGAAGTGATAACGAATACCTTGTAATCTGGACAACGACGCCTTGGACTATCGTGGACAATGAGGCCGTAGCAGCGCACCCGGACTACGCCTACGCCAAGGTGGAGGTCGTCGTGGGGGAGAGGCGGGAGTATTGGTGGCTTGCCGAGAGGCTAGTTCCCCAACTGATGCAATTATTCGGCGTTAAGGAGTGGCGGGTTATAGAGACGAAGATGGGAGAGGAACTCGCCGGGCTGAGGTATGTCCACCCGCTGGCGGAGGAGGTGCCGGAGAGGGCTTCGAGAGAGCACAGAGTGGTCACTGCAGAGTTCGTCACGCTGGAGCAGGGCACAGGCCTTGTCCACATCGCGCCTGGCCATGGCCCTGAGGACTTCGAGCTGGCCAAGAGGTACGGCATCAGGGTTACAAACAGCGTGGAGGTAAACGGCGTCTACAACGAGCTGGGGGGCAAGTACAGGGGCAAACACGTCTACGACGTGGACAAGGAGGTTGTCAAGGATCTCAAGGCCAAGGGCCTTCTGGTCTACGAGGGGAAGATACGCCACGAATACCCCCACTGCTGGCGTTGCGGGTCGAAGCTGATACTCCGCGCCGATAGGCAGTGGTTCATAACCATTTCACGCATCCGCGACAAGATGTACTCAGAGCTCCAGAAAGTCAACGTGGTGCCGCAGAAGCTTAGGGACAGGTTTGACGTCTTTGTGCAAAACGCCAGGGATTGGAATATAAGCAGGAGCAGGGTGTGGGGCACGCCCCTCCCCGTGTGGAGATGCAAGAAGGACGGCCGCATACTGGTAGTGGGCTCCCTCGACGAGCTGAAGAAGTTGGCCAAGGAAGTGCCCCCGGTGGACGACTTCAAGCTAGTCCACCGGCCGTGGATCGACCAGGTTAAGATCGCCACCGAGGACTGCGACGAGTGGGTGCGGGAGCCCTACGTGATGGATGTGTGGCTTGACAGCGGCGTGGCGTGGCTCGCCGCAGTGGACGGGGAGAGGAACAGAGAACTCTGGGGGAAGCTGTTCCCCTACGACTTCGTCACAGAGGGGATAGACCAGACGAGAGGGTGGTTCTACTCCCTCCTCGCCACTTCTGTCCTCTACACAGGAAGGGCGCCCTACAAGACCGTGCTGATCCAGGGCCTAATCCTCGATAAGCACGGCCAGAAGATGTCCAAGAGCAAGGGCAACGTAGTGTGGGCCAAGGACCTCTTCGAGAAGTACGGCGCCGACCCCGTTAGGCTGTATATCTTGTCTAAGGCGGCTCCTTGGGAAGACCTCTCCTTTGACCCAGACGAGGTAAGGCACGTGCTGGCCGACCTCGGCATTTTGTGGAACGTCGCGAGGTTCGCTGACACCTATATGTCCCTCGACGGATTTGACGCCGAGAGGTACCCGCTGGAGGAGTGGCTGGGGAGGGGGCTCGAAGAGGATAGGTGGGTCCTCTCGGAGCTCAACTCCCTCGTTGCAGAGTTCGCCTCGTACCTCAAGAACTTCGAATTCCACAAAGCGGTAGCCATGTGGAGGGACTTCGTGGTGGAGACCCTCAGCCACCGCTACCTCAGGCTTTTGAGGAGGCGCGTCTGGAGCGACGAACCCACCCCCGACAAATACGCCGCCTACGCGGTCCTCCACCACGTGATAAAGACCGTGTTGATCCTCGCCTCCGTGTTTACGCCCTTCGTGGCGGAGTACCTATGGCAGGCCTACGTGAGGAAGTACGAGAAGTCCGCGCCGGAGTCCGTCCACCTGGCCCAGTACCCCCAGGCGGGGCCCGTCGACAAGGAGCTCGTAGAGGCCTACCGCGAGCTGTTCGCCGCCTTCTCTGCGCTGGCCGAGGCTAGGAACAAGGCCGGGATAAAGCTGAGGTGGCCCGTGAGGGTGGCGTATATAAGCGGCGCCAAGCACGCGGGGCGCTACGCCGAGCTGTTGAAATACCTGGGCAACGTGAAAGAGGTAAAGATAGGGCCGTGCCCCGAGGGCTACGTGAAGGCCGCAGAGGGCCAATTGGAGGCTTGCATACCCCCAAAGCTTGAGCCCGAGCTCTACTACGAGGCCCTCGCCAGGGAGATAGTGAGGAGGATCCAGGTGATGAGGAAAGAGGCCGGCCTTGAGATAAGCGATAGCATTAAAGTAGTGGTGGAAACAAACTCAGAAGATGTAAAAAACGCCGTTGAACATTATAGAGATTACATCGCCAGGGAGACACGCGCTGTTGACCTACTCATCGGGCAGGCAACGGGCGGACGTGAGTGGGACATCTCAGGCGAAAGGGTACGTATTGAGATAAAGAAGGCCTAGTCAGTTGGGTAGGGGCGTCTTCACATATCAACGAAGGACCATTTCATCACTATGTATTATGCTATTCTCCCTATAAAACCTCAACAAGTCCCTTCTCGACGCTTCTAATTCACCGTAGGCGACTTTTACGCCGTGGTAGATACGCTTCCACTACCCTGAAATGACTTCTTTCTCGGAGTCTGCCATATGGGGAGGTCATAGCCAGGTCAGAAGAGTTGCCTCATGCAACCATCTGCTGACTTTTGCGTAGCAACAGGCGAGTAGTTGTCCCTCCCACTGCTGAGGAGTTGTCTGAAGAGCTACTCTCTTTAATAATAGGCGGGATGTGTGCACGGTATTGCACATACCGGCGGCCAGACGTTGGGCTCGTTTACCAGCATTTGCCAACGTAGCTAGGTCCCTGCATCAAACTTTGAAGCGCAGAGGGCGTAGTAGCTGGATTTTTATTTCTTGCCGAAATTTGCTATTGAAGATAGGAGCTGTGCCAGCACGATGTGGGCTAGCGGAGAGAAGTGGGCTGTGTAGAAGCTGTAGAGCGTGTGGTTGCCTGCAAGATATACCAACCAGTAGCCTCCGTATGTGGATAGGTAGAGTATCGACACGTCGTCGCGTCTGTAGAGGGCGAAGGCCAAGGCCACTAGGTAGGCAGGTGTTCCGCTTGCGTATATGTCGGGGTTTATGTAGAGGGCGAAGGCGTTTCTCATGAGTAGCCAGTCCAATGGCGTGGACGCCGTTGGCCCAGGCGGTCTCGATGTGGTGTGCCAAGAAAGCGCCTTCAAGATCTCCTCAACCCACCTGCCCAGGCCCAGTTGCCCGGCTATTGGTATATTGACGAGGAGGAAGATAGAGATCGCCATGAGGAGGACCGATACGAAGGCCCAGATGCTTCTCCGCGCCAGGAGGTAGGCAAGCCCGAAGAAGGGGAAGGCGCCTGAGTACTTAACCGAGGCGGCTAGGCCTAGGGCTGCTCCAGTTGCCAGAACTCTGCCAGAGACGTATAAATAGGCCAGAAGCGCGGTGAAGAAGGCCAGGTATATGTCCAACATGGCGATACCCGCCATCGCCCTAAACGTGTTGTCGAAAACCATAAGCGCCGTCGCCGCCAAGGCCCAGATATCCCCCGCGAGTCTGCGCGCGGTTAGGAACACCAAGACCAGCGTCCCCACGCCGAGGGCAATAGAGGGAAGCCTCCAGAAAGGCGGCTCGTCCCTCACCGCCTCCACGGCGGCTATTACGTACTTAGCCAGGGGCGGGTGCTCGAGGTTATAATAACTCAGGATCCCCTCCTTGTCTGGGTAGGGGAAGCCCCTCCTGATATAACACGCGACGGGCCCCTCCACTGTCACCGCGTCGATTTTCGTGTAGTTCTTCACTACGACGCTCCCACTAGTTAGGCACTCCTCCTCAACAGTGAAGTAGGGCGAAGCAGCCGGCGCCTTGAAAAGATCGTGGAGGATGTTCCGCGCCGAGGTGACGTACCATACCTCGTCGGAGATGTAGCCAGGACCGTTGGGCAAGCCGTCTGACCCGGGCAACTGCGCCGTCACGTACGCGAGGTACGCAAAGACCGCGACAACGACGGCGAGGCCAAGGTATATATACCTCACGCGCCTAGATACGAGAATATATTTAAGTGATGATAAAGACCGCTGTCGAGGGGTGAAGAGGGTATGCAGCGCTGAGTTTTAAACTAGGCGACACGTAAGTATCCAAACCTTTGAGGCCGAAGACGGTGAGGCTGGCCGAAGCTTGAGAAACGCAACCTTAAACGGCGGCTCTCGGGCTTATTGGTCTCTCCGACGCTTGCCTCAGCGGCCTCTCCCGCTTCCACTGTTATATGTCCTGCTAGCACAAGCGCCGTCGCCGCACCCCACTCTCCGCCGACGTCGTCACGATGTTACTGGGAATCAACAAGGCTAACCATAAAGTGTGAAGAAGTTTAGAGTAAGGGTGCTAAGAGACGACGTGGCTGACACGCGGCGGTTTACGCCTTGATGCCCGCTGGGCGGGGAGGGGGATTTCGCCGCTTGGAGAGAAGCTAGGTTTTTTTCTCCCTCCCCGCCTCTCCGTGTATTTTTGCAAGTCTCTCGTAGATATCGAGCAGGAGGGACAGTGATCTCAGGTGGTCGACCATCTCGGGGGCAGACAACTTTTCGATCTCCTTCCCGAGCTGTATTATCTTGTCAAAGACAATTCGCCTCACTTCCCTAAGCTGTACCACCTCGAGGGCTTGTTGCGCCTCCTCGTCTGATCGCACCAGCACCACTGTGCGTTCGCAGTTGGCGCAGTAGAGCTCGCCAGTTTTTAGCCGCACCAAGACGGTTCCACAAGCCGGGCATGTGTACGGCGTTAGTGCCGCTCCTGCCCTCACCAACTGGGCTATCTTCTTTACGACGTCGCTACTCACGGCATTGCCCTCTTCCGTATTTATAAACACTTACGCACGTCACATACTGTGTATGTCACTAGGCTACTTCTTGCGCTGGGCGGCGGTCTGCAACACGCGCTTTCTGTGGCTAGGCAACTTGAAGAGCTGGGCCTCGTCGTTGTGGAAGGCGGCAATGTATTACACAATGGCGTTCTTGTTGTGGGTAAAGGGACCAACAGCATTGTCTTTCTGTGTAGGCCTAGACTTGGCGATTTTAAACTCGCATGTAAGATTAGGCGTGGCGACTCTTCTAGGGAATCTCTGACACATGAGGCGCAGATGTTGCACGTGGCAAATACGGTTGGAGTAGGCCCGAGAATTTATACGTATAGCAAAGACGTTGTGGCCTATAGGTTTGTTGACGGCGTTCCAATAGACGAGTGGTGGCGAGCGGCGTGTCCCCAGGAGAGGAAGACTCTTGTCGAGGAATTAATGACCCAGGCTTATAGACTAGACGTCGTAGGGATCTCGCACAACGAGCTGTCCCGGCTACAAAAACACGTCTTAGTAGAGGGGGGACGGCCCGTCATAATCGACTTCGAGTCGGCAACGGTCGGTGGGGGGAACAACGTGACGCAAATCGCCAATGGGCTACTCCGCTTCGGTATACGCCCTCCCATTGAGGCTCTGCGATATTATAAGAGGTGCTTGTGCCGTGAGGGGTTTGAGCAAGTTCTTACCGAGGTCGTGAGCCAGATATAGTGGCAGACTCGTAGTTCGCAATTGGACTACGACGGCGTATCTCGTCCCAGTTACTCAGAGCTTGTCTTCTTGGCCAGCTCCTGGGAGGCGCGCCATATTTTGTCTCCAAGGTAGTGAATGTTTATTAGAACCTTGCCCTTCTGCATCTGTTCTATTTCAGCCCTAGAGAATAGGGCAACTGACATGGCTATTACACGCCCTTTCTCATCTGTAACAAATACTACATCTCCCTTTTCGAAGTCGCCGTCGAGGTGCTTGATTCCGGGCCTCATCACGTCGGCTCCGTCTATTATTCTCTTTACAGCCCCAGCATCTACCACCGCCTTGGGGTACGTAGACAATAGACTGGCCTTGCTAGATTTGTGTATTAGGAATAGCGTGGGGGCGATGACGTCGCCTAAGTCGGGTATGGCTACCTTTACAAACAGAGGCTCTCCGTCTATTAGGTATATGCTCTCCTTCTCGGAGAGCTGCGCTACTTCTACCACGTCAGCTTTTTCAAGTATAGGCGCCATTGCCTTATTAGCCGCGCGGAGTTCCCTCACTTCCTTGTTGCTGAGCCTTATCCGTCTCATCGCATATAGTAGTGTACCATCTTAAAATCTGTTCATGAATGTGTCGTCACCGCCTAGGACTTGCCGGGTCTCTTCATCCGGTTTAATACAAGCGCAAATATTTTATATTTTGGAGCATAAAGTAAGACAGTGGACAGGTTGCTAGAGGCTACCCTGAACGTCGTGAAAAATAGAGGGGAGTACTTGTTTTTAGACGTGTCTAGGCCATATGCATATACGCTGGTGGCGAGAGTTGACAAGACAAAGTACATCGTGAAGGTGGCGGCCGATTCCGAGGAGGTATCCCAAAGCGCCATTAAAGATCTCAAACTCCTCGGTACCTACACTGATGCCTCGGCAGTCTGTCTAGTTTCAAACGTAAAGGGTCAAATACTACAAAGAGGAGTTGTGCATATAAGAGATGGCATTACATTTATGTCGCTATCTACCTTCGCCGATTTGCTTGATGGAAAACAACCGTTTTTTAGGCTAAGCAGGGGCATCATAACTGCGTCGATAGATGGCGAGAAGCTGAAGGAGAGGAGACAGAAAGCTGCGATGAGCCTAGGCACGTTAGCCCTAAATCTCGGCGTGTCTAGAGAAACGGTGTACCGCTACGAGAGGGGCGAGATCGAGGCCCCGATGAGGATCGCGCAAAGACTTATGGCCTTGTTTGGAGAAGACATCGTAAAACCTATTGACGTCAACGAAAAGCCAAAGACAAGGCCCGAGGAGCTGGCAAGCCGAATGATCCAGCCGCACGTCTACCGCCTAGTCGAGTCACACCCCGATGCCGTGACGAGGGAGAAAAAGCCCATATTCATTTCTTCCGATAGAGAAAGATACGCCAAAACAGTCGAGCTAGCCCAGGCGCTCGACGCCGAAGTAGAGGGGAGGTGAGCCGCATAGTACTGAGGAGGGAGGGCACTGTAGAATTCTACGCTCCAGATCCCCGTGCCTATGGCAGTATCTACTCCGCCCCTGTTTTTTACAACCCTGCCATGGAGAAAAACAGGACGCTCTCCGTCTTGTTCCTCAAGGCGTATGGCGCCACTGGGCTGACTGTGTGCGAGCCGCTCAGCGGCACAGGCGTGAGGGGTATTAGATACGCCGTGGAGACCGGCGCGGTTGGAAGACTTATCCTAAACGACATCTCGCGCGAGGCTGTCGAGCTCATAAAGAAAAATCTAGAGGTAAACGGCGTCGACGCCGAGGTCTACAACGAGGATGCCAACGTGCTTCTCCACAGGCTAAGGGACAAGTGCGACGTTGTCGACATCGACCCCTTCGGCTCGCCGGCGCCCTTCTTGCAAGCCGGCTTCCGTGCCTTGCGGGAAGAAGGCGTGATCTGCGTCACAGCCACGGACACCGCCGTCTTGGTAGGGCGCTATCCCAAGAAGTGTCTTAGGAGGTACGGCGCTGTTATGTTCAAAACGCCTTTCTACATTGAGGCAGGTTTGAGGAATCTCACTGGCTACGTGGCCAGGGTGGCTGCGTCTGAGGACTACGGGTTCGAGCCGCTTTTTGCCTATTGGGAAGGCCACTACTTCAGGCTCTGTGCCCGGGCCGTGAGGGGGGCCCGCGATGCAGACTCCAATTTTAACTTCATCGGATATGTGGAGTACAAAAAGCCTTCCAGGAAAGTGGTCAGACGCCCTGGCGAAAGATCTCTGGGCCCTCTCTGGGTTGGGCCCATGGGGGACCCGATCTTGGTAAACAAGATGGCCGAGTACGGGCCGTATGGGGACTTTTTACAGCTACTCTCTGAGGAGTACTCGGTGGCCGCGCCTTGGTTTTTCAAAGTCCCCGAGTTCGCCTTAGGTGGGGTAAGCCGGGGTATAGAAGAGGCGCTCAACGCCTTGAAAAAAGGCGGTATATACGCCGTGCGGACACACATGGCTCCTGACGGCTTTAAAACAGAGGTGAGTGCCGGCGAGGTGGAGAGAGTCCTGAGAATTGTTATATAGTGAACGGCCGTAAACGACATGCGGAATATCGTCGCAGTGGCGGGTCTACCAGGATCGGGTAAGACTACTGTTGCCAGAATTATAGAAAAAAGAGGGTATACCTACCTCAGTCTAGGCGACGTAGTTCGCGCTGAGGCGCAGAAGTCCGGCCTTTCGCCTGATAGAGTGGCAGTGACTCTGCGGCTGGATCGTGGGAGGCGGGCCGTGGCGCACAGACTACTCTCTAGCGTAAGACTTGGGCAAAGAGCCGTGATTGATGGAGTTAGGAGTATTGAAGAAATAGACGCCATCGAAGAGGCACTTGGAACGGTGTTCTTGATATACGTGGTTGCCTCTAGGAAGACAAGGTACAACAGATTAGCAAGCAGGGGGAGAGGTGACGACCCAGCCACCTACGCCCAGTTTCTACTACGGGACATAAGAGAGTTGAGGTTCGGCCTCGCGGATTTACTCGCCAGAGCCGACTACGTATTAGTAAATGAAAATAAGCCTATAGAAGATATAGAGCAGGAAATTAGCTATATTTTATGAAAGTTGAAGTTGTGGTTGAGGTAAGACATACTGAGAATAAACAGAAGGTAATACACGCACTTGAAAACATATTTACGCCGAAAAAAATAGAGGAGAAGCGTAGCGACGTAGGCACAGTACTTATAGCCTCCTGCGAAGGTCATGAATGTCTCGAAAAGTTGAGGAGCGCCATCTGGCGCCAAGGCATTCAAGACGCCGCTAGAAGCGTAATTGCTAGAGGCATAGTAGCTGAGGATACTGTGGTATTTTCAGTAAACAAACAGGCAGCCTATGCCGGTGTAGTGAGTTTTGTCACCGAACCCAACGAGTCGCCGCTGGGCCCCATCACATTCACAGTGAAGACTAGCAACACGCGTCAGTTCTTAGACTGGATAGCGCCTAGGACGTACAGAGGGCGAGTCTACTACCAAGCGCCTCCCCCCGACTAGTCGACCTTCACAATATACACAACTCGATATAAACCTCCGTGTAGGTACATCATACAGCTCTTGAGAGATGCTATATCTACGTAGATAGGAGATGCGAATACTATATACCCACCTTTTTTTACATGCAGGTAGGCCGTCTCGATAAAGCTGTTGAGAAGCGCTCTTATTTCCATATCCGACTTGGCCAATCTGCCGTAGGGAGGGTCGCCGACTGCGGCGTCGAAGTAGCCTCTAAGCGGAGGCCGCATAGCATTAGATAACACCAAATCGCTGCTGACGTTTCTCTTAGCCAACAACAACGCTTTGAGATCTAGGTCTCCTCCCACCACGTACCCGCCCACTCTCTCAACTTCATGTGCCACTGCCCCGGTGCCCACAAAGGGCTCCCACACCCTGTCCCCCGGCGTGACCCTAGCGAGGTTAACCAATAGCCGGGCAGTAATGTGATCCAAGGTCTTTGTAGACCTTGCAATACTGGGCTTATCTTTCTTTATCCTTATTCCATTTACTGACTTGGCGAGCGCGGCTCTTTTAAAAATCTCGCACGACTTGCATGCAAAAACTACGGTGTCCCCCTTCGTTTCTACCGTCTCGCACCTACCTATTTCGGCCAGCGCCGCAATCTCTTCTCGTGCTAGACATGGAAATCTCTGCCCTAGCTGGACATGGCAGTACTCCACCTACCTACGCGTAGCTCTCCTGAGTACTTGAACTACGACCACGACCACGGCGATAGAGGCGGCGAACAAACCCACAGCCGTAAGCGTTTCCACTAAGCCCCTTCTTTCCAATATCACAGGCATTATGAAGTAGAAAAAGAAAAAGGTGGCTGCTCCCCCGACTACGCCCCCATATCTAAGTCTACCTGTGGCGAGGTATCCCTCTACCATATAGGAGAGGAATGGAACTGACGAGGCTGCTAGTAAAATATAGTACGGTATCCACCGCTCTCCGAGAATTAGCATAGCTAGGTAAACTACAATAATGAAAAGCGAGACAAGTGTAATTATAAAGGTTATTTCATATTTTTTTAGTAAATCTCTTAAAAAGTCATAAATACCAAATCCATATAAAGTGATAAAAAACGAAATAAATAGTAATAACATGTTTAGAATATATCTGACAAGCTCAGTGTTGAAAGCAGTACCTAGCAACGCTACGAATGCGAGAAATGCCGGCACGCCAACGGTATATCTTCGGTACTCCGGCTCCTTTATTGCCTTATTCAAGTAGTACCTAAACAACGTGACAGTCTCTTCCACACCCCTCGCTTGTTTAACCACGACGCGGTATACGGAGATGACAGGCCTTTTCGTCTGAATCGCCGCTACTGCCGCCTCGTCGCTGGGGCCGTCAGAGACGAAGTATATTACATCTGCGTCGTATTGTGTAAGAACTTGTTCCAACTCTCTCAAGACGGCGATGTCTGCCAGGGCTGGGTCGGGGGATCCGCTTACCACAGCAACGTTGACATTGTCACTTCCGTGTTCAGCCACTAGTCTGTCATGGATTTTCACCGCTGCGAAAATGGCATTGGCATCCGAGTCGTCAGGGTTGGCCAAGATGTACCTAATTGCTAATCTGAGAACCTCGTCTCTTCCTAGGACGGGAGTGTCAAATCCCTGCGCCTTTATGTCGCCGTCTCTGTCGACATAAAGAACTAAAACACGCACTACTCCTCGGGCAAGAAACCAGCCTCTACGAGGATTTTAATCTCCTCATGAGTTAGCCTCTCGCCGCTCATTAGCTTGTTAAACAGAATCTCGGCCCTCTCTTTCAACGACTCGGCACGGGCGGCTTGGGCGGCAGACCGCGCCTTGTTCTTCTCTGCAAGCTCGACAGCCTTAAGCAAGACTGTGTATTTGTCCAGCTCGTCCTGTACGGCCCGCCTCTTTTCTCTAAGCTCCTTGCGTTTCAGCGCGAGTTGCAGGATCTCAGACTTAATCTCCTCTCGCCGTTTTTTCAATTCCTCTCTACGCGATTTCAGCTCCGCTAGCTGTTTGTAAATCTCCTGCCTACTCGCCTTGAGCTGGCTCAGCTCCTGCTTCACCGTGTTGAGGTCTTGTATAAGTCTGGCTATTTCATTTCTAATTGCCTCTCTCTTGTTCTTAAACTCGTCCATCTGGTTTTTCAACTCCGTTATGTGGGCCTTTACTTTCTCCATGGAATCTGCAAGGTTTAGCTCCTTCTCGATTTGGCTTATGTACTTGATGAACTGCCTCTCCCACTCGGGGTTAGTTGGCGAAGTCTCAAAAAAGTACTCAAGCTGTTCAATTATTCTTTTTAGTTTGTCTTTTTCAATAGGTTTTCCTCCTACGTAGTCGTTAAATGTTGATAGCAAATTTCTATATATAGTTAATTTTTCTCTATATTTTTGAAGCAGTATATTAGTTTGTAATAATTCATTTCTTAGATTTCTAATATTGTTTATTATCTGGCTTTTTCTCTCAACCAGAGACCCTATCAGCTCTCTAGTTTTCTGCAACTGCTGTCGCTTGCCCTCTATCAACGACCTCACCTCGGCAAGTTGCCTGCGAACTTCGTCAAGCAACGTCCTTCGGGTGTTGATCTCATTCGTTATGTTATCAATCTGTTTCTGAATTTCATCGAGTTGAGAATTAACCTCTCGAATCTTCGCAAGCAACTCCTCCTTGCTTAGCACAGCTTAAGAAATGCCCCAATTTAAATCTTATACACCCCCACGAGGCATACGCCCAAGGCGTTTAGCCAAAAAGTAAAAATAAAAAAATACTATATTCAATTACTAGTGTGAGGTACCAACACGTTGCAGTATACATAGCCGGGGACATAATAGTGTCCGAAAACCCCGGCGAGGCGATAAAGAAATGGCGCATGATATTTGGGCTAACACAGACTGCCATTGCCGCTCGGCTAAACACCTCACCAAGCGTGATAAGTGATTACGAATCGGGTAGGAGGAAATTCCCAGGCTCAAGATTTGTTAAAAAATTTGTACAAGCACTAATCGAGGCCGACTTAGAGAGAGGTGGCATTGTTATAAGTCTACTAGAGCGCCAGCTCTTAAAAGAGCGGTTCTGGACCGCCGTATTGGATATGAGAGAGTTCGCAGAACCAGTGCCAGCTTCTGCGTTTTTAAAAGCAATAGATGCCGAGGTTGTGGTCAACCCACCCCCCAGCCTAGACGTTCATGGCTATACTGTGGTGGATAGTATAAAGCTGGTCCTTGACGTCCCAGCAGCTGAGTATGTCAGGTTATACGGTAGCACCTCGCAACGTGCCGCTATTTTTACAAAAGTGTCTACAGGAAGGTCGCCGATGATAGCTATAAAGTCCATGTCGTCTGTGCTTAGCGTAAAGCCATCGCTAGTCGTATTTCACGGATTGAGAACAGATGCTGTAGATCCCCTAGCAGTCGAGATCGCCAAAAGAAGCATGATACCGCTGGCGGTTACAAATATTCCTGTTGAAAAACTACTCGAGACGCTAAGACAATTTAAGTAGCTACTTACGGCTGTTTACTATCTTAGAAATTCTCAGCAGATTTCCGAGGCCCTTTGTCGCCTCGTGTCTCTTCCTCTGCTCCCTCTCCTTGGCCTTCTTCCTGTACTTGTAGTTGTGAGTTTCTCTTAGCTTCACCGAGAGCAACCCGCGTGATCTCCTCCCGGCTGCTGTGAGCCCTCTAAACGCCCTCCCGCGCTTCTGCTTTATCTTCACAACCTTAGGAAGCGCTGGTGCTGGTGGCTGGGCCTTGCCCTCTAATACCTCTGTAACCCACTTCTTCAAGGCCTCTACGTTGTGAGGCCACATGCTCTTCCTCCTCTCGTCTATTGGTATGCCTAAGAGCCTGGCTTGCTCTGCATTTAGCCCCACGGCGTTAAGCTCTCCCAGCGAGAATCCCTTACCGGTTTTCCACCTAGACACTCCTCCGCCGCTAATTCTGTGAGGTATCTTAACAAGCGGCTTCGGCGGCGTGCTCATTGGGCCGTCTAATACACCTCTTTATAAATCTTCGCCCGCGGTAAGCTTATTTACCGGCGGTATCCATAAGCTAGATGTATCGGGCATTGGCAACTGTTGCCCTCTTCAAGCTTTTTATCGCTCTTGTAATATTTTTTACAAGCTCGACGCTCGACCCCGTGCTTCTTGTAAGTAGTTTGCTAGTTGCCATCTCTGCGCTAATAATACGCATAGTAGAAGAGGGCGAGGTGGCCTTTGTGCTCGTCGGCCTTATACTCTTCATAGATGTAATAGGCCTTCTCCTCTCTCTGACGTCCTACATTCTCAAGACCAGCGTTGCCTACGCGTTTCTAGTCGTCTGGGATGTACAGACACTCCTCCTGTTTAGAAGAGTATTGCAGATGTAGCTACTCAACAACCTTGATAACTCTCTGAATTCTGTAACGATCTAAGTAGCCCCACGCCTCGAATACTATTTCTATCTCGCCAGGCCCTGACAGGACTTTTATTACATTTCCCTCCACGGCAACGCTTGCCGACCCCTTCGCGTTTACGCTGTACTTAAAATTTTGTACAAAAATATATAGCTTATCAATATCTATAATTCCTCCGTTCTTGACTGTAGTTGGTAGAGGATAATTTTTAAAAATTGTGACAAGCTTGTAGTCATACTGTATTTTCTGCATGAGATATACTCCAAGCACAGAGATCATTAACAACGATATAGCCTCAAGTGTGAGGTTCACAGCCTCACCTCCTTAACCACCTGCTCCTTCACATCTTCCCTAGAAAGAGGAACAATTTTCATACCGCCGAAAAAGGCGACGTTTACGTCGCCACACCACCTCGGAATCACGTGCACTTCTTTCTCTAAAATGAGGATATTAAAGCCTTCAGGTGAGAATTTCTTGGACTCAACCGCGATCACGGAGTCTAAGACTCTTTTTAACTCGACCAGCTCTTCACGGCCCATAGAAAAAATAGACTTTGCCAATTTCAGCACTACATGGCCGCCATTAAAAGGCTCCGACGCTACATCTAGTTCTAGTTTCATCTTGAAAAGAGGGGGTTGTTTACTTTACAGGGACCTTTATATTAAGCGCCTTTGCCAGTTCCTTGTACCTATTTCTCACAGTAACCTCCGTCACGCCGGCCGCCACAGCGAAGTCCTTCTGAGTCCTGTTATCACCATGCATCAGCGAGGCTATATAAACCGCGGCAGCGGCTAAACCCGCTGGGTCCTTCCCCGCCGTGATGCCGGCCTTTTTAGCCCTCTGCAGAATGTCGATTGCCGCCTTTACAACTTCGCCGCTGAGCTTCAGTTGCTCTGCTATTCTGGAAATGTAGAGTACAGGGTCGCTTATAGGCACCTTTACGTTCAGCTCTCTTAGCAACAACCTGTAGCACCTCGCCACTTCTCTTCTAGATGCCTTTGTGTACCTCACGAGTTCGTCCAGTGGTCTCGGCATCCTCATCATGCGGCACGCCATGTAGAGCGCCGCCGCGGCCATCGCCTCGACAGATCTGCCCCTCACCAGCTCTTTTTCAAGTGCCTGCCTGTATATCTCGAGGGCTTGCTCGACGCACGGCCTTGGCACGCCCATGGAGCTCTTTAATCTCTCTAGCTCCTGCGCCGCTTGTATAAAGTTCCTCTCGTAGGAGGTCTGCACACGGGCCCTGGTCTGCCACTTCCTCAGCCTTATTACCTCCAACTTCCTCTTTATGTCCAGCTCCCTACCGGAGACGTCCTTGTCTCGCCAATCGATAACTGTGGTCAACGCCTCAGAGATGAGCCTAGTAAGCGGCGCGCCAGTGCGCGCCCTCTGGCCCTTCTCCTCTGATGTGAAAGCCCTCCACTCTGGGCCGAGGTCAAGTAGCTGTTCCTGCACAACTGCACCGCACACTATACAGACAACTTCACCCCTCTCGTAGTTGTAGACAAATCTGTCATTGCCGCATATGGGACAGCGGTAGATCTCACCCGACTCGGTAACAAGACTTAAATACCCCTCACTATCTCGATTTATGCGGAGCTTTAGGGGCTTGCCGGAAGAAGGTAGGCTTGTACTCGACATAGCGTGTTTATAAGCTTTTCTAGCGTATAAAAACTTTTCGTTCATAAACTCGAGCTTATGCTACCGTAACAACAATAAGTCATCAAGCAGGGGCACACTAATGGGACTGTGAGCCGGGCGGCGTTTTGCAATAATAGCGCTAACAAGATAGTGGAGAACCAGTGATGCGGCTGTGATATATCTAGGTGTTGCAACTGCTGAGACCCAACTAGCTCATGCTCAAGAGTGTTGTAGGCGTGTAGATAGCTAGGAGTGGCGAGTGTATGCCCTCTTATGGACGTTCGGCTTATGAGCGGCAGAAGTGGCTGGAGTCCCGAAGTTATCTATGCTGACTGATCAGCCTGGTTTAGGATACTTCACATGTCAGAAGCCGTCTCTCATCACGTACAAATTAAAATAGTAATAGTTTAAAAATTTATTTAACATCAATTTTTGTAATACAAAAATTTTTTATTTGAAAAATTTGTTATCGTTAATAAATTTTTAATAGCATATGTGTTCCATAAAGAAATTTAAAGACGTCCATATAAGATAATAATGGTTAGGTATCTGAAAGCCGAGCTGGTTAGCGTAATAGAGGCTGTTGATAGCCAAGGCCAAGTGATTGGCATTATGCTCATCAGCGCGGAGGATTGGGGAGATAAGGCGGTGCCTATCATAATCGGAGCGGCCGAGACGCTGTCTATTAAGAAGGGGCTTGGAGAAGTAGAATTCCCACGTCCGCTGAGCCACGACTTGTTTGTCGAAATTATAGAAGCGCTTGGAGCCTCTGTGGAGAAGATCACCATCGATGCGCTTGTTTCTAGCACCTACACTGCGACGGTGTATGTAAAAGACAAGGATGGGCGTATCCACAGCTTCGACGCGAGACCCAGCGATGCTGTGGCGCTGGCGGTTAGGGTAAACGCCCCCATCTACATTTCGGAGAATCTTGAGAAGTACGCCGAAGATCTTCGTAAATATCTCCCGCCGCCTAGCGGGAAGATTGCCGAAGAATAACCTTATCTATTACCTGGAGAGATCTAACTATTTCGTCTAGGGTATTTCTCAGCGTGAGTATGTCCTTCGGCGTGTCGAGGACGTAGGTAATGGAGATGTGCCACTTGTTGTCAAGACACTCGTGGCGTATCTCCATGCCGTCTGGCAAATCTACGTCGTCAGGCTTTACGGCATTTGAAAAACTACAATCTATAGACGTGTTCAGTGTAATTTTAACTCTCTTCATTTAGACGCTCAAAGCCTCTAACAAAATCTGCGTATCTTCCAACTTCGATATACACTATTACGTGTGTCGGGAACTCTAAGACCTGGCCTATTTCCGACAACTCCTCAGCTATTTTCCTCAGCCTGGCATTCTGGCCGTGCGGCGGAACCAATGCCGCGATGTAGCCTCTGGTGGTCTCATACCTAAGCGCCACCCAGTTGGATAGTTTTAGGTAATAGGACAGATATGGGGGGAGTTTATACACGTAGAAGGGGTTAGGTAGCGGAACCACGCCGTCTTTTACCCTCTTAACTACGTTGTAAAAACTTTCCGCAAGACTCGCCACGTATGTTTCCAACTCTCTATTCACGAAACCTGCCAAATCTGCCTCGAGTTTCTCCGCAAGGGTCGCCGCCCTTATTGCAGGGCTGTGGTGCCTGATTGCCTTGTCAAGAATGGCTGTGTGAAACCCCTCGCTGGCAACGACGCCCAGCGCCCAGTCGAGCACCGCAAGGAAGTCGGCAGGCAGAGAAGCTAAGTCGAACTCTCGCCCGGTGACGCCGGGGATCAACGGCAGGGTGGATAGTGAAAGAGCCTTACCCAGCGGGTACTCCTCCACAAGGGGGAAAACCACCGCAAACTGCTCGTCGCCTCTCGCCAGTTCAGGAGGCAGGGGACACTTATAATCGCAGTAGTCTACACTCCAAGAGTAGTGGCCTATGTACAGCGCCTTGTGGACGCCTTCATCCAGCGGAGATATAGATGTTATAATACTTGCCACTAAGCTACTAATAGACGTGAACCCCGAGGCGTGGAATTTGTCGTCTATGCCCACGCCACGCTCTGTTATGTAAAAACCGTCACATTTGAAGCCTATGCAGATCCCCGCACGAGGTGGCCAATCCGCCACCGCCACTTGGGCTGTTTCGCCCATAGAGGCGACTAGGGCATAGGCAGCCAAGTAGGCGTCTACAGATCTCCTCGTATAGACATAGAGGGGGTTCTGTTTCAAATATTCAAGAAGCCGGACAATGTTCTCTATTATAAAGTTCCTAACATCCACGTAGGCAAACTAGGCAATATTTTAAAAAGCTAGGTCGCCAAATGGGACAAGGCTTGTGGGTTATATACGAAGTCCCTCGGTAGCCTGCCTACCCGCTTGTAGTACTTAATAAGGCGGTGGATCTTCGACTCCACCAGCTGAAGCCCCCTCCGCGACGACATGTCTTTGGGGTGCTCCTCTAAGTGTTTCCTAATTCTAAGAGCTCTTCGGATGAGGTTAAGCAGATCCTCCGGAATCTCGTACTTTATCCCATGCTCTTCAAGAACTTTGACAAGCTTCTTCCCAGTAATCGACTTCACGAGTGGGATTCCGTATTGGTCTCTGAGCACAATCCCAATCTGTGAAGGCTGAAAGCCGCGCCTCGCCAGCTCTACTGCGAGTTGCTCAACCTCCTCGGGCGTGTACTGTATCCATGTAGGCACTGTTGGGTGGGCTGGGCGCACCGATCCAGATCTACCCTTCTTATGGCGCGATCGGTGTGGCACGGGGGCCACTATTTAACAATTTAAAAGCTTTTTCCACTTGTGATGTGGACGAGCCTCCGCCTTGGCTTTGGGATCTCCCGTTGATAAATTTATATAACACAGACGTAGCCGGCTTTATGTACGACGTACCCTTCGTCGCAACGCCTGAGGTGGTGGTCCGACGTATGCTTCAACTTGCCCGGGTCCAGAAGGGGGAGGTGCTCTACGACCTCGGCTCCGGCGACGGCAGAATTGTCATAATTGCCGCAAAGGAATTCGGCGCCAAGGCGTTCGGCGTGGAGATCCGGAAGGATCTATACGAACAGTCCATGGCCCGTATCAAGGATCTTGGACTTGCGCACACGGCTACTATAATTAACGCCAGCTTCTACGACGTACCTCTTACAGAGGCCGACGTAGTCACCATGTACCTCCTCACCAGCGTAAACGAGCGACTTAGGCCAAAGCTTGAGAAAGAGCTTAGACCTGCAACACGTGTGGTGACTCACGACTTTGAAGTACCAGGGTGGAGGCCGGTGGTTGTCGAAGAGATATACGAGGACTGGCGTAGCCACAAGCTGTTCTTATACAAAATCCCGGGGAGAGAGGTCCCCGTGCCAGGGAAGTCCATCCAGCTTGAGGACAAGTGGCTACGCCAAGTGGCTGAGCTGGTAGACGGGGTCAGATCTGTGGAGGAGATTGCGGGGAAGCTGGGCGTGACTATCAGAAAGGTAAGGGAGGCCCTAGAGGAGTTGAGAAAACTGGGAGTTGTCGACGAGGTGAGGATCATTAAATGAGAGACATAATAGAGGTCTACCGTAAAATAGGCGGTTTTCAAGCTCTCCACGTCGCCGAGGCATATGACGTGCTGAAAGAGGCCGTAGAGAAGGCGGATCTCCGTTTCTTGTCCTTCACAGGCAACCTCGTAGCCACCGGGGTGAGGGAGATAATCGCCGATGCCATACGGAGGAGATTGTTCAACGTGGTAATAACCACGGCCGGAGCGCTAGACCACGACATCGCCAAGAGTATGGGCGCCCGTTATGTTCCAGGCTCTTTTGATCTAGACGATGCCGATCTAGCATCAAGGGGGTTACACAGGCTGGGAAACGTGGTAATTAGACGCGAGGAGTACGGTCCCCTCATCGAGAAGTTTGTGCTAAGGCACTGCGAAGAGCTCTGGGGGCGGGTTCTGGCCACGTACGAGTTGGCGGAGATACTCGGCAAATCCCTCCCAGAGGACTCTATTCTTGGCGCGGCGGCGCGGGCCGGAGTTAAGGTCTTCGTACCGGGGATAGTGGACGGCGCTGTGGGGACGGCGCTTCTGACATGCAACGATTTAGCCAGGACGAGGAGGGGGGCTACTAAACTGCTGGTCGACGTCTTAAAAGACGAAGAGGAGCTAAGAGAGTTGGTCTACAACAGCGATAAACTTGCGGCGCTTATTGTGGGGGGCGGCATAAGCAAACACCACGTGATCTGGTGGGCTCAATTCAGGGGAGGGCTCGACTACGTGGTATACATCTCGACGGCTGTTGAATACGATGGCTCCCTCAGCGGGGCTAGGCCGAGGGAGGCGGTAAGCTGGGGTAAGGTCAAGCCAACAGCTAGATCTGTCTACATCTTTGCAGACGCTACTCTTGTATTGCCTGTGTTATTAAAGGCTTTGTGATATGTTCGCCGAAATCGTGTCTGCCGTCGCCGCTTTTATAGCCGGTGTTGTTTTTGGCTTGTGGTGGGTAGGCGAGCAGAAAAGGCGCAACATCACATCCCGTGATATATACAAGAATATTAGTGGAGTGCCTAGAGCCGGGGGGCTAATAGCAATGGTGGCTGCAACTGTGGGGTATAGCCTCTTGTCAACAATTACGGATAAGTCGTTGCTAGTTCTGGTGATATCGATGATTATGGGGATCTTGGGGCTAGTTGACGACTTGAAAGGGCTTAGCGAATACGTAAGGGTGCTAGTCCCGGTGGTCTTAGCATTTGCGCTAGCCCGGACAAGTATGATAACGCTTACTGTGCCGATGGTAGGTCTTTTCTATGGGGCAACTGGTTGGCTCTCTGTCTTGGCAATTCCCGTATTGACAAATGCCTTTAACATGCTTGACCCGGTAAACGGCTTTCTTCCCATGGCAAACACCATAGTTGGCCTCTCCCTAGCCGCGGTAGCCGCTATGAGGGGACAGTGGGACGCCGTCTATTTGTTGGCGGTTCATGCGGCGGCTTCCCTTTCGCTGTATGTGCACAACAGATACCCCGCCAAGACCTTCAACGGTAATGTCGGTAGCTACTTCTTGGGAGCTAGCATCTCTACAATAGCAGTACTCTACGACTTAGTCCCTTATCTGATACTAGCTGGTCTTCCCTTTGTTGTAAACGGGGCGTTGATAATATTCTCCTCAGGCGGGATTAAGGGACGGGAAAAAATTGAGAGGCCTACCTATTTGGAAAACGGCCTCGTGTACCAACAATGCAACTCACCTATTATTTCCCTGGTTAGGTTAACTGTAGCCAACGGGCCTATGAACGAGTACGGAATTTTCAAGGCGCTGACGGTGCTGACGGCGACGACCTCGGCATTAACAGTAGCAACCACAGCAGTCATACACATCTTTTCTTTACCCATATGAAAAAGGCGTTGATCGTCGTATTGTCAGCTTACGCGTTGATGCTTTTACTATTTGCGCTGGCTTCTTGGCTGTTACCTGTGTTGCGCTATAGGTTGTTGTACGGGCTTACAATTGGCGATATTGTGCTCGTAGCCATTGTTGTACTTTATGGGTTATTCATTTATAATATGGGAGTCCGAGTTGTGCGTGACAGTTGCAGAGGCAGATATAGAAACGATAAGGTGCATAATGGACAACTCGAGGTGGGAGATGTGCATAAGGTTGAAAAAGGCGAGAGAGGCGCTGACAGAGCTCGAATTAAGAGTGCTACGTCTAATTGAGGCATTGCCGTGAGACGGGTATCAGTGGCGGTCCTAGGCGTGGGGGGAGTAGGAAAGACCACGTATGTATTTAGACTTCTTGGCTTGTCTCTGAGACCAAGAACTACCCTACGCCCGGGAATTTATCGTATGTACTTAAAAGAGAAGGAAGTAGATTTTATAGATGTTCCTGGTCAGTTGGCGTCTGAAGTTGCTAAAAACTTTGCAAAGACTTGGACGTTCTACGTTGACCTAATGATCTACATGTACGATTTGACAGATCAGTCATCCCTCTACGCGATAGCGGAGTTGCACAGCGCGTTGCTTGATAGGGGGATTAACCCATACAAAAAGGTAGTCCTAATTGGGAATAAGCGTGATTTGGCAGAGGAGCTCGGCATATTTATAGAGGGGGACGAAATAGCTACTGCGGTTGGGGCTTCCAAGATATACTACATATCTGCCCTAAAAGATAACTTAGATATTTTATATCTCCCACTAGAGGAAAATATATGATCCCTCGCGAGGATATAGTAGCAGGTATTTTATCAACACCGATTGTCACCCTCCTGTTAGAGGTGGAAGAGGTGAAGCCGTCGCCTAGATCTAGGGCCTTGTTCGAGCTCCTAGCCGAGGTGGGGGCGTTTCAGCGTAAAGGCGATAAATATAGAAGAGGTCGTTCTCCGCCAGAGGTAACGGAACTTTCGCCAATATCGGACGCGGTGGCCGAAATATTCCAGCACATAGTATTCCCCTACCTAGTGTCGGGGAGAAAGGCTACGAGACTCAGCCCGGAGCTGATAAGAGCATTGTACGTCTATACGTCTGCATACCAGATAATGAGGATAGAGGTGACTCAGGAGTTGTTGAAGTACGGCGGGCTCACATTGGTGGCGGGCTGGTTCCCATGCGGCTTCTCGTCAGAGCTCATGTCGATATCAGGACGCGACGTAGTGATTGTAGAGGAGCGCGAAGACATACTGACGATGGAAATGGATAGATTGTCGCTGATCCCACTTGCCCCCTCGCCCACAGGCCAAGAGCTAGCCGCCGCCAGCTTCTACTCCTTCGAGACGACTAGTCTAAGCGGATTGGACGAGCTGATCAATAAATACGGTAAATTTGACACAGCTATTGTGTGTAGCAGAGGTGTAGACATGGAGAAGATAGATAAAATCGCTGATGAGGTATATTTCATTGCGATAAGAGACCGCCCAATAGATCTTTTCAACCAAGCCCTTATAAAAGGGCTGGGCCTCACGCCGCCTGCCACCGATGAGAAGTTTTTGAAAAAAGCAGAGAAAAAGGAGCTAGGCCCTCTCACTATCTACGTCATCAGGGGTGCATCCACCGCCTGAGAGAATTATATCTACAGCCTCCTTAAAGCCGATCCCGCTAGGTCCTTCCACAACCATCTTCGCCGCTGATTTGGCGGCTGGCGTAGCGTTGCCGACAGCGATTCCCCAGCTAACTTTCAACATGCCCACATCCACGTCGCTGTCGCCAACAGAGGCTATCTGAAAACAAGGCACTCCCAGCTTCTCGCAGAGCCATAACACGGCAGTACCTTTATCAACGCCGGCAGGTCTCACATGAATCGCATAACCGCTTGACTCCACAACAAAGGAGGGGCCTACCGCTACTCTTATTCTCTCCACGGCATCTTCCGCCAGGGGGATATAAGCAAGGTCGTACTTCCTGCACTTGTTCTGCGGGCTTGGGCTAACAGCCCCCGTGGAGAGAATAATTTGATCCACGGCAGACATGTCAGCAGAGCATAGCTCGTAGGTCGTTCCATCTAGGTACACCAAGCAACCATTCTCAGCAACGACATCTCTAATCCCGAGATACCTAGCGATTGTCAAGGCAAAATCTAGACCGTTAGCCGTGGCGAGAACCACTCTGAGACCCGCATCCCTAGCCCTTCGTAGTGCCAGCAGAGCCTCCGTAGATAACTCGTATGTGTGCCTACTCAGCGTTAGAGTGCCGTCTAAGTCAACCACAAGGATCCTACACCGCACGGCAGGTGTTTAGTGCCTTTTAAAAACTAGTCCGCCAAAGGGCATAGCTCCTAACTGTTTTAAACACCCCGGTGGCTGGATGTATGGCAGTTGAGATCGGCGGCATAAAGGTGAGGTTCATCACGTGGGCTGAAGGGGTAGCACTCAGCGAGGCCCTGGCTAGGAAAGTTGAGGAGAGCGGCTACGTCCCCGACGTTGTGGTGGCCATATCGCGCGGCGGGCTGGTCCCGGCCCGTATTATCAGCGACGTGCTTGGCGTAGACGACGTAATAAGCATCGGGGTGAAGTACTGGGGCTTAGCCCACCGCCGGGCCGAGAAGCCGGTGCTCTACCACAGCATAGAGCCCGGCGTGATACGAGATAGAAAGACTCTGGTCGTAGACGAAGTCGCCGATACGGGCCACACCCTTATGCTTGCCAAAAACCTACTAGACCTCATGGGGGCTAGAGAGGTGAAAACCGCAGTCCTACACTTAAAAACCACCAGCAGATTCATCCCCGACTACTACGCAGAGAAAATAGAAGAGTGGATCTGGCTTTCATACCCGTGGAGCCGACATGAGGATTACAGAGAGTTCAAGAAAAAAGGTCACGACATCTCCATGTACATAAACAGAATCTGTTAAGCCCAGACGTAGAGCCCTAAAAACCACAACAGAACTCCGCCCATGTGATGCAAGCCGTAGTGCTCCGTAATGAGAAGAAAAGTAAATAGACGACGTTTACTCCTCTTAGCAAGAACATCGACTGTTATTGACCTAGGCATCGACGACGTGGGTTTGATGTGGCCAAATTCGACGCTTTCTCTCACAGACTTCTGCCACCAAGATCTAAGAAGTTGCCGTGGATAGTGTGGATGTGTCGCTACGCATCAATCCTATGTTACGTTTATTAACTGGTCCCTAGTAGTTAGTCGTGACGATGCTTCACCTCGCGGATTTGTGAAGAGTCCTTTAAGAACTGACTAGCCCTCTCTAGTCTCCTCGTAGCCACAGTTGTGGCAATATAATCTCTCCATTACGACATATCGTCCTCCTACAATTTTTGCTGTTCTCTCCACAGTTTTCATACGTGAGAAACAACGGGGACATGTATGAGGACTAGGCCTATAGACGCCGGCTTGTGACAGAAGTCTCCTCACCTCGTAAGTAGAGAGACCGAAGGTTCTAGCCACTTCTCCTAGCGATGCGCCAGATTTGTACATTGAGACAACAGCCTCTAGGAGCTCCGGGTGTCTCTCCGCGACGTTCCAAATCTTTCCCTCGGCGCGGGCTCTCTCAAGCGCCGTCTTGGTTCGTTGCCTTATAAACTCCCTCTCCATCGTAGCGACAAAGGCGAGCACTGCCCTGAGGAATTGGCGGTAGACACCGTCTAGGCTCTGCAGGGCTTGCTCCCTCTCGCTCGCCGACACCACTACGAGGCCGAGCTTGTTCTCCACAACGTCAAGGAGGGCGAATAGTTCTTGGAAGTTGCGTACAAGCCTCGAGATTTCGTAGACCAAGAGAACTCTAGGCCGTGGCTCCATGACATCAGCCTCTTTAGCCATCTCCCTAAAGGCGGGCCTCTCCCACGGCTGGGTAGCGCCAGACACCCCTACGTCAATATAGTGCTTTACTATGTAGATCCCCCTCTCAGCCGCCCACCTCTCCAAATACTGCCGCTGGTTTTCCGGGTCTTGCTCCTCCGTCGAGACGCGGATGTAGGTAACTGCGGGTATCACCTCATACTATTCCCCAAATGTTTTAACAGTAAGGTTATACTCTTCGTCTACTCTCCCTCTTTTCTGCCAGCTCTTCCTCCCTTCTTCTCGCCAAACCTCCTCATCTTGGGAGGCTTAACCTCTTGTGGGGGCTGGAGAGGCGACACGAAGTAGCCTAGGGGCCAGCCGTATACTCTGTCTCTCTGCTCTGTGGACGTCGTGTGGACGTCGATATACAACATGTTTCTAAAAATCAATGGCTCTTCTATCCACACACCCACTCTTTCCGGGTAGTACGCTATCGGCTCCACAAACCACTCGTAGACGCGGCCGTCTTGGATGAAACGGACGAAGTCAAAGTACTCGTCCGCGTTGTAGAAGCCCCACACCACGAGAACTGCACCTGGCGGCAAGTTTACAGTTATCCGACCAATTTGCAACGTATAGCCAAACTGATCGGCAGATTCTCCGTAGATATGCTTCGGCTGAATTGTCTCAATTCTTCCTCCAATCTTCCTGGCGTGTTCAACTGCAATCGAATAAGCCTTCTTAATAGCCTCCACAGACTCGCCCCTAGCAAGCGACAGGAACCACACAGGCATATCGATAAAAACAGTATTTAAACAATTTCACAAAGTGAGCGTCGCCTAAACCTGCGGTGAGGTGACGGCGGTTACTTCATATATGGCCAGTCAATATAATAACCGCTAGGAATAAAACCGCCGAGGTCGACACGCCTATGATTGGGCTTATTGCCTTGACTATAATCGCCGTCCTTACTGGGTTGGCGCTTAGGCGAGTCAGAGATAGGGTCCTCACAGCGCTTGCCGTTGCGGGACTGGTACTTCTAGCAGTGCCAGCTCTACTGGTAAACGGCGACGTGGTGGAGAGGCTTATTGCTACGGTGTACATGTATGCGCCTTACTGGGAGTATTTAGTACCCGCCGCTTTCTTCACAGCGGCCCTGCTCCCGAGGGGCAAGACTAGGAAGAGGAGAAAAAAGAGCGTGGTTCAGAGCCGGGATATCGTCACCGTCTAGAGGCGTAGACAAGTGCTACTGCAGCCAGCAACGCCAGCACGAGTGGCAATATCACCGTTTTTTCCTCTCCACCCATGTTAGACGCCGTCCTAGTGGTGGCCTGCTCAGTGGTGGGAGGCAGCGTGGTGTAGACAGGAGATAGGCTAGGCCTCGGTATCACGGCGCCGCTCTTTACGGCTGTGCACGCCGCGTCGCCCATCGCCGTGGAGTATATCGAGGCCATTATGTAATACCCAAGAGCGAGCGATGCGCCGTCTTGCTGAGTGCGGTAGTAGTCTCCAAACTGCAGATAGCTAAGCGGCAACGTATTGGTATAGCCACAAGCGGCTGCCCTTGCCATGTTTGTCAACGCCCTCTCCCTCGCCACGGTGAGGTACTTGTCCGGTGCGGCGGCCATAAGGGCTGAGGCCGACTGGGCTATTACCTCGATGGAATTCGCCATTGATGCCAAGTAGTGACCCCTGCGGTAGAGGTCTTGGGCAACTTCTACGACGGAGGGGAGGTTGCTTGTGGCAACGACGCCGTATGTGGTCTCAAGATAAGCCTCCATTGTCTTGGCGTAGTCTAGATACAGCAAAGCAACTTCCGCAAGTCCGGTGTCGTTAAGGGCAGGCCCGTACGCCATCTGCCTGGCTTCGCCTACCCAAGAACTCAGAGTTACTGCCCTGGCGTACATAGCGCCAGCATCGGGATTCGACGAGTTTGCCATGAAGTAGACCTCGTATATCCTCGTGTAGCTTGCCACGACTAAGTCAAGGTTGTTGATCGTAACGGGGATTTTTGAGAGCTCCGACTCAGCCGCCTTGGCCATCTGAAGCGCCTTGTCGTATAGATCGCGGTATGTCCTCCTAGAAGAGGCCGCTTGGTCGCGGTAGTAGTTCACAATCCCTTGATATATCAAAGAAGCGGCGGCGTAGTAGTAGCCCTGCGCCTTCAGCTTGTTTATCAAGCCAACGTCGACATAGCCGCGGCCAATTGTGCTATTGTAGTAGCTGTATATGTCGTTGAACAACTTTTTTGATATATTCTTAAAAACGGCGTCGTCTACGCTACTAGGCGGAGGAGTGTCTATCCTCTCTCCCGTTAGGTAGTAAATCGCCTCCTCAACTGTTCCTATCTCAATAACTCTAACCCCTTGCGCCCCCGACGGGGCCTCCCCTATCGGCACCAACACAGTTTTTATGCCCTTCTCAGCCGCAGCGCCCACCTTTTGCGACACGCCTCCCACTGGCCCTATTAGGCCATCTGGCAGTATGATGCCCGTCATAGCAGTGTCGTTTTTAAGGTTCAGCCCCTTCATCAGCGCGTAGAGCGCAACTGTTATGTAGCCGCTGGCCGACGGCCCGCCAACCTGGGCATCCGCGGACAACACCCTAAGGAGGGCTGTGTAGTTCGCGTACGGGACGCCGGCTAGGCGAGACGCCGTGTAAAGCGCAATCTGGGCCGAGGGGCCAAACCCTTGGCCCGCCTCAGGCACTCCTGCGACATATGCCCTGCCGTCTCCCGGGGTTATGAGGGTGACCTCTATTGGCAGGACAGCGCCACCGGTAGGGCCCACAGCCAGCGCGTTGATCTCCACAGACGAAACCCTCACAGTGTAGGACTGCCAGGTAGTTGCGACTAGGAACACCGCCAGCACGGCGATTAATACCAGTTTTCTCATGGCGCCTTTCCCGGCTCTTTCTATAAAAAAGTTACTCACCTCAGAGGAGGTCGTGTCGCGTCACGGATCGGAACAGCCTGGGTCATCATTAATAAAGACTTACACATTGCTATTTATGAATGTCGCCAATGTGCTAGCGGCCTCGAGGCACTGCATTGTGTTCACCGGCGCTGGGATCTCCGCCGAGAGCGGCGTACCAACTTTTAGGGGACTCGGAGGGCTTTGGGAGCGCTATCGACCGGAGGAATTGGCAACGCCAGAGGCCTTTGCCAGAGACCCCGAGCTGGTATGGCGGTGGTACAAGTGGCGCCAGGAGGTTGTATACAACGCCAGGCCCAACCCCGGCCACATGGCAATTGCGGAGCTGGAGGCGCTTGGCGTGGTGAAGGCCGTCGTGACGCAGAACGTCGACGGCCTCCACCAGAGGGCGGGAAGTAGGAGGGTGGTGGAGCTACATGGCTCGCTGTGGCGTACTAGGTGTACTAAATGCGGCGCCGTCTATAAGCTAGAGAGACCGGTGGATGAGGTGCCCCCGAGGTGCGGCAAGTGCGGCGGCCTTCTTCGGCCAGATGTGGTGTGGTTTGGCGAGCCCTTGCCCCGAGACGCATGGAATGAGGCAGTAGAACTAGCCAGGATCTCAGATGTGGTGCTAGTTGTAGGCACATCGGGGGTTGTCTACCCCGCCGCCTATATACCACACATAGCTAAGCAAGGCGGCGCGGTAGTAATAGAAATAAACGTAGAGCCCTCGGCGCTTACGCCTATGGCAGACTACTTCATAAGAGGGAGAGCAGGAGAGGTTTTGCCACAGATAGCGGAGGAGGTTAAGAAAAGGCTCAGAACCCGCCTTTACACGTCATGACTCCAGCCAGCCATCGGCTCTTCATCGCACAGCCATACTGTATACATGTATAAAAGCTATGTCGTCTTCTTCCAGTGTCCCCGCCACCGCGCGGGCCGTTTCGAAATTGAGGAGGGTGTATACGCCTACGTTGGCTCGTGCGGCCGCTCCTGTATTAAACGGGTGGCGAGGCACTTAACACGCCCAGCTAGGAAGAGGTGGCACGTCGATTTTCTGCAGTGCACGCCGCTGTACGCAGTTGTCACCCCGCTCCCAGAGGCAGAGTTTGCGAGGCGGCTCTCCTCTGCGTGCCCCTACGTCGCGGGCTTCGGCTCTACAGACGACCGGGAGAGCCCCAGCCACCTCTTCCGTTGCGGAGCCGAGGCGCTTCTTCACGCCGGCTTTACAATATAGGGCGAGGAGTTTGTTATTTTTACATAGCCGTTGTCAGCTAGGTATTTAACAAAGGCTATGCCCTCCTCCGATAGTCTCAGCACGTCGCCCCCGCCCCTCGCGCACAGGGCTATTCTATACGGCGTCTTCTCTCCCAGGCACTGCACGTACCTGTCCACAAGCTTCCTAAACTCTGCCTCAAGTCTCTTGACGTACTCCTCCACCGGCACCTTTTCCCCCTCTCCCGTATACGCAATATAGCCCTTAAGCCCTTTGAGCGAAGACACCACATTTAGGAAGGTGCCCACGCTTACAATCCAGCCTCCCAGATCTCCGGTAAATATGGCGTTCTCCACCCCATAGCAAGTGTGGCCCCAGGTATGCGAGCCGCATGGTATTACCCTGACCGATACGTCCCCCAAGTCCACCCACCCGGCTGTGAATCTGTACACCGCCCCGCGGAACGGCGCTACGGAGAGAGCTGGCCTCACCTCCTTCGGGGCGCCGGCCCTCCTCAGCACCACGTCCGCGTACCGCGTTAGTTTTTCAAAATCGGTGGCGAAGCTGTACTCAATGGGGTTGATAACGACCTTGGAGGCCAGCCTAGCCCCCGCCACGTGTCTCCAGTGGTGGTGTGTTACTAGGACAACCCCGACCTCTACCTCCTCCGGGGTGTCAACGCCGAAGACGCCTTCCAACACCCAGCCCACCCCGGCCCTAGAAAACACCGTTTTAACACACAACCTTATATATAAACGTGTGCTAAACTTCGTGAGCTGGGTCGAGAAATTCCTCGACGATGCCGAGAAATTATTCCAGATACCTAGAACAGAGCTACAGAAATTTGTACAATACATGTTGTCTGAGCCGGAAAAAGTGCAGGAGTGGGCAGAGAAGTTGCAGATATCGGACTCCGACTTCTTGATGCTTACAACAATATATACACTTTACAAAACAGAAGAAAAAGTAATGGAGCTCCTATCTGACATAGAACTCAAAGTCGACGAAGCCATCGGCTTCATCTCTACGGCAACGGCCAACCTACTCAATGCCCTGCCCCCCGAGGACAGAAAACCCGTCCTGGCGCAACTCCTACTAGCCGTGGCCCTACAGACAGAGGACTCTTCCATAAGAAACTCCCTAGCGGAATACGCTAGGATAGTACTGGCAGAATAACCCCCTCATTTAGCCGCTTTAAGATATCCGGACGTCCTCACAAAGGTGGTGACGCATTCTGTCGAGAGCGAACAAACTCCAGTGGCAACTTCGTCTCGCGAGGTTGTAGCTTCGCCATGATCAAAATGCCGCAACTCATCTCGAGCCTCTCTGACAACGCTCCTCTAGGTCAAAAACACTGCGGAAGCGGCCTGACGTGATGCAAAAATAGCCAAGGGCACTACAAGAATTGCGCATCAGCGCTATGTACGCTCTGTCTCTGCACATACACACCTCTCACTTGGCGTCGTCAACTACGGTAGTTCTACACTACAGGTAGGGCCGCTTAAGTAGCAATCGCAAAAGCAAGGCGCCGCCGCCGGGATTTGAACCCGGGACCTACGGGTTAACAGCCCGCCGCTCTGACCGGGCTGAGCTACGGCGGCTACAGACCGCCTTTTATTCATAACGCGTTTATAAACATTTCGAATGATGCCCAGGGACGGGCGACCACAGCCCAGGACTTAGAAGCACGGCGCCGCGCCCACAAGTGCCATGTCGGCGCCTCTGGCGCAACCTTGACAGCAACGACCCTTGCAGAAGGCGTGTGGTTGCAACGCGTTGTTCGCCACTTGTGCTTCGTCTAAAAACATCAGCGCCCGCCAGATGGGCAGGCTCTCGCCACAACTCAGCGTGGGTTCAACTCTTCATTCGTCTTAGTTGGCCCTCTAGTTTTTATACATTTTGAACCGGAGAGGAGTCAGGAATATCGCTCTGTGTAAGTGAGCCACAATTTATAAGTACCTAGGGTGCGTCTATATGCGCAACAGCGTATTACCTCGTTGTGATGCGGCGGTGGTTTTATAAATTGGTGATATACGTAGAGGGTGCCTAAATTCATATTTGTCACGGGGGGTGTAATGTCGAGTGTGGGGAAGGGGGTCGTTGTGGCGAGTATTGGGCGTATTCTTAGGGCGCGCGGCCTCTCGGTAAACGCCGTGAAGATCGACCCCTATATAAACGTCGACGCGGGGACTATGAACCCATACGCCCACGGCGAGGTGTTCGTTACATACGACGGGGGGGAAACAGACTTAGATCTGGGACACTACGAGAGGTTTCTCGATGTGGAGCTTTCGCGGAGGAACAACATCACGTCGGGTCAGGTATACCTGTCCGTGATAGAGAAGGAGAGGAGGGGGGAGTACTTGGGGCAGACGGTGCAGTTGATCCCCCACGTCACCGACGAGATTAAGAGGAGGGTTGTGGAGGCGGCTGGGGGCTTCGACGTGACGCTGGTGGAGATTGGGGGCACTGTCGGCGACTACGAACAACTGCCATTTCTCGAAGCGGCGAGGCAACTGGGCCTCGAGCTGGGAGAGGACGTGGTGTTTATCCACGTGGCGTGGGTGCCCTTGTTGAAGATTACGGGGGAGTTTAAGACTAAGCCCCTCCAGCACAGCGTGGCTGAGCTTAGGCGGTACGGCATACAGCCCGACGCCATTGTGGTGAGGTCTGAGAAGCCGCTGGACGCCCCCTCTGTCAAGAAGATCGCGCTCTTCGCCAACGTCCCACAGTGGGCTATTTTCAACTCCTACGACGTGGATACTATATACAGGGTCCCCCTCATCTTGGAACAACAAGGCCTCGGCGACTTCCTCGTGAGGAGGCTCCGGCTTCCCAGTCGCGCCCCCGACTACAGGGAGTGGGAGGAGTTTGTGACTAAGCTCTCGTCGCCTAGGTATAAGGTGACTGTGGGGATGTGCGGAAAGTACGTGGAGCTCCCCGACGCATATTTAAGCATTGTGGAGGCGGTGAGGCACGCCGGCGCTGCCCTCGACGTTAAGCCGGAGCTAGTATGGATAAACTCGGCAGAGGTGGAGAAAAACCCAGACCTCTTGGATAAGGTGAGCATAGACGCCATGATTGTCCTTCCAGGGTTTGGCAAGAGGGGGACCGAGGGGATGATCGAGTGCGTCAGACACGCCAGGGTGCACAAGATACCGTTCTTGGGCATCTGCTTCGGCATGCAACTAGCCGTGGTGGAATTCGCCCGCAACGTCCTGGGGCTGAAGGGGGCTAACTCCACGGAGCTAGATCCGGAGACGCCATACCCCGTAATCCACCTGGCGCCTGAGCAAAGGGAAGTGGACGTGATGGGAGGTAGCATGATTCTAGGCAATAGGGAAATTGAAATAGTGCCGGGGACCCTTGCCTCCTCACTATACGGCACATCGGTTATTGCGGAGCGTCACAGGCATAGATACGAAGTTAACCTCTCCTACCTGCCGAAGCTCGCCGAGGCAGGTCTCGTGGTGTCTGGTTGGAGGAGAGATGTAAAGCGGGTGGAGATAATCGAGCTACCGTCGCATTCGTACTTTATAGCTACGCAGTTTCACCCAGAGTTTAAATCTAGGCCTACAAAGCCGAGGCCTGTCTTCCTCGGCCTCCTCAAGGCCGCCCTTGCTTCTAGGAGTTAACCAAACCAGCGACAAGCCGCAAGGCCTCCTACGGGCTGACCCTCCAGAGCTCTATTCTCTTGGCGTAGCGGTACCCATATACTGAGACTGCTACTGCGACTGCGCCTCCGACCAGCGCGCTGACTATGGTCAACGCCATATCGTTGAAAGCCATGTAGACGGCTATGGGTATAGCCACGGCTGGTTCAAGAGTGACTAGCATGAGAAGGTAACCTAGGTACTGCATTGCCAGAGGCGCCTTTGCTGGCCCTGTCTCTGGGTTGCCTGCTTCGTATCGCATAAGCTTGTAGGGGGTGGGCCTGCGAGGGGCTATGAGCATTACCAGGTAGACCGTGCCTACCATTAAGAGAAATAAAATCGAGAAGACCAAAACGACTACTGTTGCGTCGTCCATATGAGAGAGATAGCTGAAATATATAACAGTATCATGCGCCGTGCTCCACATTGTGCTGTCTACATTATCAGCGGTGGCATACGGCGTAGCGCCGCTTATTTATAGACCTGCTCTACACTGCACCTCTCAATTTAGGGCTATGTCTATATTTTCCTTGTATTCAATCTTCCTAGGCCTTCTGCTTCCATGGAATGAGATAAACCCAGTTGGGGTTGTGGAGGTGGTGGCTGCCGCCTTGCTCGGGGGCGTGGCGGGGTCGTGGCTGTACGTCACGTCTATTAAAGTAGGGGGCGCCTCAGTTGGCAATATAAGTAGCTCTCTCTATATAGCTTTGCTCCCAGCAGTGGCAGGGAAGTACAGCCTCCTCCCGGGCGCTCTGCTGGTGTTGCTGGGGTTAGCCTTGGCCTCCGCTCGCGATTCCGGTTCTAAACGCGGCGCCTTGTACGGCATCCTAGCGGCGTTTATCTGGACGGCGTCTATAAACTTCTACGCGGCGGGCATCAGCGTGCTAGGCCCCGGCGGATCTCTCTTCGTGAGGGGGCTCACCGTGTTTTTAGTCACTTATCTGCTGGGCCTAGGGAGGGGGATATGCCGCATAGGACGTTTGGCCGCGGGGGGCTTTGTTGACACCTTTCTTGGATTCGGCGCGTATACCTTGGCCATCTCTTACGGTGATTACGTCGTCGCTACATTGATAATGTCAACGTATCCGCTTGTCACCGCTCTGTTAGAAAAGCCCTTTAAGTGGAGAAGGGCGGCTGGCGCCGCTGTGTCCACAACTGGGCTTGTACTGGTCGCACTTAGTAAATAAAACTTGGCATTTCTAAGGCAACGTGAAAGTCGTGGTAACAAATGACGATGGTCCCGATACGCCTTTTTTAAGGCCATTTGTGGAGGCGGTGAAGTCGCTGGGCTACGACGTAGTGGTTGTGATACCTGAGAGGCCCAGATCAGCCGCGGGGCTGGCGAGAACTTATCACAAGCCGCTGAGGGTGCGGAGGCAGGGTGATTACTACCTGGTCAACGGCTATCCCGCAGACGCCGTATTTATGGCATTGAAGCTAATTGCGCCAGATGCCGGGCTTGTCATATCGGGAGTCAACGTTGGGGAGAACATAGGGCTTGAAGCGACGTATGGAAGCGGAACTGTTGGCGCCGCTCTGCAGGCCGGCATTCTGGGAGTCCCCGCCGTCGCGATGTCCATGGAGGTTGGCGGCGATGTTGGGCTGATGAGAAGAGTCGTTGAGGCGCTTTTGAGGTCGCTAAACGGGGCACTACAAGGCGTTCTGGCAGTTAGTATAAATATCCCAAGGGACTGGGGCGGCGGGGTTTACTGCGCCAGGAAGTTGGCGAGAGGTGTGTACAACGAGAGGCTTTACGATGGTGTCGATCCGCGGGGGGAGAAGTTCTACTGGAGGTGGGGGCCTAGGAGGGAGGTCTTCGAAGAGGGGACAGATGCGTACTACTTCTACGGGCTAAGAGGTATCACGGTGCTGGGGATAGGGGAGTCGGGCATTGTGTCTGCGGGGAGGCTGGGACGGAGTCTTGGTGCTCTGATAGGGGCAAAGATAATAAGTTGCTAGTATCCGTACTGACATGGACGTGGTCAAGACGTTGAGGTACCGATTCGTGCGGTACTGCGTCAACAAGGCATATGCGGAGCTCGATCTGACCGGGGTTCCCGCTGAGGTGGTTAATGTTCTCGACGATGTAGTGTGGCAGATAAGAGATCTTGAGAAATATATAACGTCCATAGAGTCTGTGACAAGGCTGTTGCGAGTAGATCTTCCCGAGAAGTTAAAAGTTCTAAAAGAGAGAGATCCGGCGCTGGCTACTACCTTTGTCAAAAAACTGGTTCAGTACTGCCTCGAGCTTGACGAGGTTGCCAACTCTAGGTTAAGGAAAGAGTTTGAAGAGTTGCTACGTAGCTTATAACTCATGACATCTTAGTGAGACTTGTACTCAACGCGCCGCCTGGATTCGGAAAGTCGAGGCTTATAGCGAGGCTGGCCGCGGCAGGTAGGTCGCTTATTTTCGTAAGGAGTCACTTGGAGGGGTTGCAGATGGCGAAATACGTGGCGGAGCACGGCGCCTCGGCCGGCCTCCTTTTTGGCAGAAAAGCCCTCTGCCCCTTCGGCGCAGAGAGCGGCGCCAAGTGCCTAGAGCTGAGGGAGCTTGGCGTCTGTAAGGCTAGGTCTAAGAAGGTTTGGCCTCTTGTGTTCGACATAGGCGAGATATACAAGAGGGGGGCGTGCCCATACGAAGCGCTTCATGCCAGTGGGCGGGAAAAAGACATTGTGGTTTTGCCCCTCGCCTATTTATCCAAGGTGTCTAACATATCGGCGGTGGCGGATCTCTTCGAAGATCTAGACTTCGTAGCGCTGGACGAAGCCCACAACTTATTATCCACAGTGGAGGTTCAAGACGGAGAGCTTTACTCCAGGAAGTACTGCATCGAGGGGGGTGGGGTTCTTATATGTCTTATTTTACCACTAGTAGGCGAAGTTGTGTCGAGGGTTAGGTCGCTGATTGCGGCGAGCGCCTCCATTACTAGACCTTTTTCCGACATCTTCTCCAGCTTTTTAGATGCACAATACGTAGAAGTGAACCGCCTTCCCTGGGGCGAGAACTTGGAGATCGACTTTATTCCTCTGCAGGTGCGCTACCACACTCGGCTGAGAGGCGAATATGTGAGCAGAATCGTAGAAAGGGTGCGGACAGTGTACAACTATTACAGGAAAGTCATTGTCTTCATGCCAAACAGAGAACTAGCCGAATACTACTCGGCAAAGGTCCAAGATCTGCCGGTGTCGGATAAGCCACTTGGCGATATAGACCACGTGATTATCACCTACTACGGTAGTCCCATCTCCGAGGGGATAAACCTAAACGTTAGAGCAGGCGTGTTGGTGGGCTTTCCCATTCCCAACATAAAGAGCAGAGACTTGTGGCTAAAGGTGAAAATCTTAAAGAGACTTGGCTACGGCGGCTACAAATACGCTGTGCTATTCACAGCTATAAGTCACGTTATACAGGCCGTGGGACGCGTATTAAGAGGCCTAAAAACAGAGCGAAAATACATACTACTCATAGACGACAGGTTCGCCGTATACAGACACCTCCTCCCTCCATACCTCGCGTTGTAGAGGCCGTCAACAAAGCCCACAGCCTGTCCTAGGCATCTATTACAAAGGGGCTATTGGGACTAATTAAGGACACCACAGCGGCGTCCACTAGCGGGAAAGAGTGTGTCAGTGACGTGGTGGGAAGCCCAATTGCGCAACACGGACAAACTTAGACTATTGCACATTTGGGCTATGCGAGGTTGCGCTGGTAGATTGACTTACGGGCCAAGAAACACGGCGTCTCCGTGGTAACAGTAGACCTTGATAGGTACGATCCGCCACTTGCCCAAGGCGCGGTTTGCAGATGAAGGAGGTAAGGCACCGCTATATGCATTGCCAGAAGTGTGGCTTCGAGAAGGGACAGACACGTAGTCGCCGAGCTGAACCTTAGGGCAAAAGCCCTCCAGATGAGTGGACTTTTGACCAACTGACTATCCCCTCAAATAGTCAATGACGCTCCGAGCCAATTGGGGACCGACCCCGGGACGAGGAGGTCGGTAACCACCAAACCCCACCATTATTTGACGCGTAGAAGAAAGAACTTATGGCTACAATGAAAAAATTAATATTCTTAATTCTTTAGACAAGGCCATGGCGACTACCTTGGCCGAAGCTAGTAAGCGTTTCGTTGCTGAGCTTAACAATCTGCTCGGTAGGGAGGTCAGAGTGGTGTTGCACAACGGTGAGATTTACAGGGGGATTCTACACGCTGTTGACAACCAGCTTAACATAGTACTGGCAAACGCTACAAACAACGCCGGTGAGAAGTATCAGAGAGTTTTCATAATGTATAGGTACATAGTTCACATTGACAGCGCAGAGAAGAGGGTTGACCTAAGGGAATTCGCCAAGCATGCTGAGAAAATTTTCCCAGGCATGGTCAAGTACGTAGAAGAGACCAACATAGTGCTAATAGGGGACAAAGTTAGAGTAAGCGAAATAGGCGTAGAGGGCGTTGGCCCAGTGGCGGAGAGGGCTAAAAGGTTACTGGAAGAGTGGCTGAAGGCGCAGGGCCTCGCCTAGAGCCGCTCCGCGTAGCGCCCCGAGGCCCTTATCCTAGCCACCTCCCGCTCCACTACGGCGGCCTTTTCCGACATTTCTTCTCTATAGCCCTCCCAGAAAAGCGACTTTAAGAAATCGGCCCTTTCTCCGTATAAGTCGAGGTTTCGCAACAACACGTTAATATCCCTGGCGTAGAGCACGGCCACTTTTTTGCCCCAGCCCTTTCTCTGCTCGCCGAGACCGAAGTCGATGAAGCACAGCTCGCCCCCGGCTAGTATTATGTTAGTGGGGGCGAGGTCGCCGTGTATAAGCCCCGCCTTATGCATTCTGCCCACCAAGACACCCACTGCTCGGAGGTAGTGGTATCTGCCGGCGTTGAGGAGATCACGCAAGTTTTTCCCCTCTACGTATTCCATCAAGATCACCGCCCTCTCAGGGTCGAAGAAGTAGACAGCAGGAACCCTCACGCCCAGGGTATGAGCCATATGCATGTTCCTCACTTCATTAATGGTTCTCCTCCTCCTGATCTGGTAGTCAAGAGTGGGGTCCCTGTACGCTTTTGGCTTTCTCCACTTCAAAACCGCTTGCAACCCAAACCAGTCTACAACGTATATCTCCGCCTCTGCGCCTTTTGCCAAGAGTTGCACAAGGCATAGTAGGCAAAGGCTTTAAATAAGCACATACTACATACGTGTGGGCTTTGTATAGGCCAGATGCCTTGGCCGTGTGGCAGAATCCCGTGGTAAGGGAGCGGTTGAAGTGGTATTACTTAGTCATGCGCGATGAGGCGCCGGCCAAGTACCACATAGCCGCAAGGATTGAGGCGCCGGCCGACTATAGATTACTGGGGGATAGCGAATTGTGGAAGTTGCACGACAAGCTGGGAAAAGCGTTTGATGATGAGTGGAGCCGCCAGAAGGAGAGACCTGACCCGTCTCTGGCGAAAAAGGAGCTACCACAAGCGTCTTTTCTCGACGTCAAGACAGAGCTGGCGAGGAGGCAATTAAAGCGCTGTATTTTGTGCGAGCGGCGTTGCGGCGTGGACAGGACCTCCCGGCGGGGCGCGTGCCTCCTCGACGCCAAGCCCCGCGTGGCGAGCTTCTTCCACCACCTAGGGGAGGAGGCCCCTCTAGTCCCGTCTGGGACTATCTTCTTTGCGGGTTGTAACTTCAGGTGCGTCTACTGCCAGAACTGGGATATCTCACAAGATCCCGAGGCCGGCGCAGAGGCCTCGCCGGAGGCCCTAGCCGCAATTCAGGTTAGGCTCAGGGAAGAGGGGGCGCGCAATATAAACTGGGTGGGCGGCGAGCCGACGCCGAATATACCATTTATCCTTGAGTCGTTGAGAATATTGGCAAGACGCGGAGTAAATGTCCCCCAGCTGTGGAACTCCAACATGTACCTAACGCCGGAGGGTTTGGCCCTGATACTCCACGTTATGGACATATGGCTCCCCGACTTTAAGTACGGCAACGACGCATGCGCCTTGAGGTACTCGGTGGCCCCCCGCTACTGGGAGGTGACGACGAGGAATTTTTCCGTTATATGCAGTAGGGGAGAGGATATCATAGTCCGCCACTTGGTGCTCCCGGGGCACGTCGATTGTTGCACAAAGCCAGTGCTGAGGTGGCTTGCAGAGAACTGTAAACACGCCTTAGTTAATATCATGGATCAGTACAGGCCCGAGCACCTCGTGGTTAAGCTAGATCGCTATAGGGAGATTAGGCGTAGGGTTTCCCAAAAGGAGATGGACGAGGCATATATGTACGCGGACTCTCTTGGCTTGGCGTGGCGCGAGGTTAGCCGGTAGATCTCAGCTTGTATATCCTTGTCGACACCTCGTACTCTACATCGACTTTTCCTGTGAGGAGGAGGAGCGCCGGTATGTAGGGGCTTTCTTCTATGCGTCTGCGGCTTTGCGGATCTCTCAACGCAGACGACCATGTCTCGTGTATCTTAGACGAGGGAACCGCCTTTAACGCCCTTTCTAAAAGCTTCGTCGTAGTCTTTATACACTTTCCCTCAGCACAGTCCTGCCCAAGAGCTATTGCCTTGACAGCGTAGTAGATCATCGGTATAGAAATTCCGAGACCCACATGGGGGTCTTTAAATACAACAGCCGATCTCGCCCGCCATTTGGACACCAAGCGCCACATCATCTGCGACACGACGTCTAAGTCGTCAACGCCTATGGCCCCGCTTCTGATTATTTTATCGGCAACCTCCTCCTCGTCGTCGCCTTTCACCTGCAGAGACCGCAACTGAGTCACAATATCGAAGTCGCGCCCGTCTCTCCCCCCTCCCAACACTCTAGAATTTACGCTCTCTATGGGTTTACCCATAGAGAATATCTTGTCTATGCCCTCCGCTTTGGTACATGCGTACAGCGACAGCGAGGTGGAGGACCCATCCACCGCAGATTTGGTAAGGGGAGGACCTGCGACCCAACACTCTCTCTCGCCTATCATTTTGTAAACGGCGGCGTGCAACCTGGGAGCATACCTCACTTCCGCCCCGTAGTTATCGATTGCCTCGAGAACGGCTATTTTGTTAAAAACTGGCCCAGACGTCACTGCTACGAGTTTGTACCGCTGAGCTAGTTGAAGTACTCCAAGACCCCCAAGCGGCGACGACGCGGCGAATATCTGCTTGGGCGCAATCATTTCAATACACTCCTGCAACGACGCACAAATCATAGGCCTAGAGGAAGGGGGGAGTTATATGCATATCCCCCACAATGTCGGCGCCGGCACCCATGCCTAGCCTCGCACAATGACAACCGCCGGCTAACGTGCGAGGACCGTTGCTAGCCTCTGCGGTTATGACCTTCGCTTTGTCAAGTACTGTCCGTAGACGGGGCAACCGTTGCCGCCGTTGTCGCAGTGTCTCTGTAGCTGTTGCCTCCTCAGACGCCACTCCTCAACAGGCATGAGCACGCATCTGAGGCCGTCTGCCGTTGACCGGAACATTGGACACTTCACGGCCTCTCCGTTGTGAAGCGTTTTTATATCTTGGTCTTCGCCAAAACGTGGAATGCAATGCCGTGGTGGAGTACCTGGGGGAGAGGGGGGTCAAGGCCGAAAGGAAGAGCATTGAGATGGTTGTGGCTACTGTCGGTGCGTTGAAAATAGGCTTCTGGTGCCCACGGGAAGAGTTCCCACATTTCGATGACGTAGAAGAAGTGAGGAGGAGCCTCGGAGTGGACACCCTTGATGTGTTGATAGTGGTGTCCTTTAGGCCGTACGTCCTGGTGGACTACCTCTATTCGCTTTTTGAGCGTGCACAGAGGTGGTACGGCATGAAAATCGATGTGAGACTTCTCGGGGTGAGCTCCGTGGAGCTTGAAACTGGGTTGGAGGACGCCTTGGCCCGCGCCTTTGTTGAGAAGCCGCAGAAACTTGGCAACGGAGTCGCGAGCGAATACCTCTGTCCACAGTGCGGGGCTGGGCCTCTTTACCTTTTCAGACAGGAGAAGTTTTTTTCGAGGAAGTACAGGGAGCGCGTCGTCGAGAGTATTTACGGATGCAACTCGTGTAGCTTTAGAGTGAGGAGAGTAGATCTCTTAGACTAGGGGGGTTGCGTTTTGGAACAGCCTCTTAACGAGACTTCTTAGGAAGTCGGGTAACTGGCTTTTGGGAAGTCTCTCACTTATTACGGACACTGCCGCCTCCCGGTGCCCTCCTCCGGCGCCTATTGATTTCGCCAATGTAGCCACGTCTACCCCCCTTGATCTAAAGACTATGTGTATGCCGTCGTCCTTCCTCGATGCCACTATTGCGATGCGGCAACCTGCCGACACTAGCAACGTGGCAAGATCCGCCTCGTAGGCACTTACATGGGATGTACATATTAAGCCTATTTGCGATTTGTAAAACTCAACTCTCTGCATTCCCTTTAACAGGGCCAAGACCGCGGGCTCCTCTCTTACTCCCTCCTCGGAGCCTGTTAAGTCCCCCAACACGCCGCCTGTTTTTTCTAGAAGTTGCGCCAGCAACCTGAAAGTCTTGGCGTCTGCACGTCTCAGCCTCCCCGTATCTGTATAAATACCAAGCACCGCAAGCTTCGCAACGTCGGGCGGGATCTCCACACCTACCTCCTCGGCTAGCTCCAGCGCCACCTCTGTACAGCTGGGCCTCTCCGCCACAATGCCAGGAAGATCGTCCCCAGCAACGTGGTGGTCTACCCTAATACATCTACCGCATATGGGGGGTATCTGGCTCATGGACGCCACGTCTGCCAACACGTACAGATCTACGCCAAGCGGCACCTCCTCGTCGCAACCCCTTATTGGAGAGCCTTCGGGACAGAACACCCCGGCGACCTCAAGCCCAAGCCGTGTCAGAACAAGCTCTAGCACCTTGGCGCAGGCAAGCGCATCGGCATCCGCCCTCTTGTGGGTTACTATTGCCACCCTCTTGGCGCCTTGAACCAGCTCCCTCAGCTTCTCCAGCATACCTCAGAGTCGTTCTCTGCCAGAGGCCAGCCCTTCTCCTTTATCAAATCGGCGAGGCACACCCCCAACTCGGCAGCTTCGTCCACAACTTTTTGCAAATACGCATCGTCTACCAAGACGCTTGCATCTACATCTACCTCCACCTCCACCCCATCTTCAGTATACGTAACGGTTACCAATATGTGCTTAGCGGTCTCCCCCAGCTTTTTCTCTAGGTACTTAACAACTTGAGAAGAAATGTACTCTGCTTCGTCCAAGCTATCCCCCTCCCTTAGCCGCCTCCCCTCCCTTAAGCCGTGCAAGCTCCTTGTTAATCTCATCGCGGAGCTTGTCTAGCTGTTCCCTCAGCATCGTTTCTTGCCTGCTCAGAGTCTTGACGTGAAGCTCCAGCAACTCCTTCCTCTCTTTTAGCTCTTGGAGAGCTGCATCGCGCGTTTGGGGAACTAAGAAGTTGCCAACGTTTTTGAAGATCTTGGCGTCGGGCGATAATTTTTCGATCTCGCTAATGGCCTTGTCCACTTCCTTAAGTTCAGCCTCGTACTGCTGTTTGCGCAGAAGCACACTCTGTAACTGGGCCTGCGCCTGGTTGAATCTGTTGACCATATCTTGGAGAGATGGCGGTATCTGCGCCATTATTGTAGCATAGCCCCAGTTTTATAAATTTTCACATCCTCTCAAGGTGCTCAATGATATACAGCGTCCGCATAACTGTGTGAAGCAACGACCTGAGGCTAGAGGCGTCTGCGGCCTCCGCAATTATCTTGTTGCCCTCCACATAGAGACGGCCTCGGGAAAAGCGCACCTCCTTCTCTAGTATCTTAAAAATTCGCAGAGCTAACGCGTCTTCGTCGACTTCTACCACAAGCTTATACATGCCTATATATCACCTTTGCGATTTTTATGACTGTAGCTCTCGGGCCTAGGTCTCTGCCGAGCACCTCAACGACGTAGCGATCACCTGGCCTAACCAGTATAACGGTGTCAAATAGGCCCCTCACGGCGTCTAAGTCGTATACAAGAGGGTATCGGAAAATCTCAGCAAATATATCCCCAAGCTCCCCTCCGGCCAAATCAACCACGACGGCGCTTTTTGCAGGCGGCCTCCGAGCGGTGAAGACAGGTAGCTCTCTCCTCGTCTTGATGCCAGAGATCTTAAGCATGTAGGGCTTCCACATCTTGTTAACCACGTCGTAGAACAACAGCGCTGACGGCATACCGCGCCTATCCCAGATAAAGGCGATGTACCGCGCACCTCGAATAACAGCCTCTTCGAGGAGGGAGGTGAAGGGTTTCTTCCCCCTAACTACTTTCTCTACACCTGGCAGAGAGTTGACAAGGTCGTTTATCAGCTCCAGCGTTTTCTTTGAGGGAAGTCTCGACGTAGTTATTACGACTTCACAACTATCTGCCCTCTTCACAGCGGTGTTGCCATCACGCCTACGCCGATGTTGGCGAACCTACAGCCTCACTTAGCGGCTTCTTTCCACCTTGCTTTCTGTGTCTCAACAGCTTTCAGCTCCTCGGGCGCAAGCGTCTTGCCCATTATCGTCTGCGGAACCCAAGCTCCTCCAGCAAAGGTGAAGCCGCATTTTGGACATCTCCAAATGCCAAAGGCGAGCCTCTCAAGCCTCACAACAGATCTACAACTAGGACATCTGTGCTTCCCCCTCTGTTTAACCTCTATTGTAGTTATCTTCCGCCTAATACCCATTCCGTACCTCGCGCCATACCTCCCGGCGGGGCCCACAATCTTTGTGTGGCTAAATGGCATAAGCGCCGCCACTATCCACATTTATAAATTTTAAGCATTAACGAAGTTTTGGTTTACGTCGTAGGTGTTGCACGCATATTTGCCGTTTAAATACTAGCTCTTGCTTTGACTCCGCTGGAAAGGGATTAAGACCGCTTCGTCAAGGATGAGGCTTGCCTTGAAATGAGTCGCTAAGAGGGGGTGTCGCCGGTTCGCAGCACTATAACACAAATCTCACCAAAGTAGTCACCTAGAGAGTAATGCCAGCAGTAAAGGCCGAGGCGTGACTAGCCAATAACAATAGTGACAGCCTTCGAAAATGTCGTGTTGTCTTATGGCATTTCAACGCGTATTTGAGTATGTTACGAGCTTCCTAAGATGCTCTTTAGAGCTTCGAGGTATCTGTCTCTTCCTTTTATCGCCAAGTCTAGAGCCGCCTCTAGCTCTGGCTGTGTGAAGTAGCCAAGCGTCTTCTGCGCCGCCACTATCCTGTCCTCGGAAATAGTGAATGTGACACGGCCGTCAAGACTTAGCTCCTCCTCGAAGTTGGGATCTAGGAATAACACATTGGCGATTTTTCCCACAGAGACAGCGACCGGCACTTTGCTTGTCTCGAGCGGCAAAGGCGACTTATTATTGCGGTCAAGCTTCACGGCCCCGCTTTCGTCCTTTACTACGGCGGGTAGCTGAGTGTTTTTTAAGGCGGCCACGGAGGCCAAGTTAGCGGCGTCTACCAAGTTGCCATCGTCGTTTATAACGTACAGGTCAACCCAAAGGACGTAGGCCTTGCCTCCCTCCACCGCCAGCTTCTTGAAATCGACGTAGCCGCAGTGCCTAATGCCGCGGTCCACAACCCTAGCCAGCTCTATTGCCGACTCGTCGGGCGGCCCCACCTCGGTGTAGGGCGAGGCGTGGGGCAAAACCTCTGCGCTTACTACCAACACCCCCTCATCGGGCGCGTCTGGGAACGGCTGGCCTAGGCCCACCTTAACGCCGGCAATCACATGGGTCTTCCCCAGCTTCACCTCGGCCGACCCATCCGCAGTTTTGACAACCCCAGTCTTTATCTCAATTTCTCTTGTCTGGTCGAGGGCCCTCCCATCTACTCTGTTTTTCGAAGCGGCGAGGCGCTTGATCTGCTCTCGCCTTAGGTAAGAGATGAAACGCCTTGCGTAAGGCGAGACAGACGCCATACTACCTCCCGTATATCTCCTCAGCTATGGACATATACTTGTTTTTCAACGCGTCTCTTGCAATTTGGTAGACGTACTCTGCGCCTTTGACCGCCAGATTAAGCGCTTGTAAGAAGACCTCGCGCTTCCACGCCCCGTCTAGCTGTAGGAGCACGAAGCGTTTTAAGTTAGGCATATACCCAACAGGAAGGTCGCCCTCGCCGTAGTTATCTTCGAGGCCGTTCAGATCAAGCACCACCACGCCGTCGACTAGACCTACTGATACTCCTACTACTAGGTCTCTCATGTAGATCCCGGCGTCGGCTAAGGCTAGCGATGCCGCCGTCAGTGATGCCACCCTCGTTGAGCCATCTGCCTGGATTATCTCTATGAAGACGTCTATACGCGAGCGGGGGTACTGCTCCAGCAGTACGGCTGGCTCTAAAGCCTCTCTCAGAACCTTAGATATCTCTATCTCTCTTCTACTAGGCGTAGGACTCTTCCGCTCATCTTTCGTGGAGAAGGGGGCCATGTGGTAACGCACACGCATAACACCGCGGTCAGGAAGCGATAAATGTCTAGGGTGCATCTCCCTGGGCCCATAGACGGCGGCCACCGCCGTAGTGGCGCCGTAGGACACCATTGCCGATCCGTCGGCGTTGCTGACTACGCCTACCGAAATTTTAACCTCCCTCATCTGGTCAGGCAATCTCCCATCAGCCCTAACGCCGTTCTGAAGCAAAGGTACAGGCGGCTTTTTCATTGAAGGGCTCACGTGCATACGTTTATATTTTTGACCCCTCGATGTTTAGTACAGCTGAGCTCAGAGGTTTTTGAGCTTTGTGACGAAAAACGCCTCAGGGCTTTGGCTCTCTACAAATTCATAGAGATAATCCACACCCACCGTCCTGGGCCTAGCTGATATGGAGTAGCACAGAAATCTGAGGCGGCGTCGCCGTTACTTCTGTTTGCTTTCCTTGTACTTCTCTATTTCTGACTTTACCCTGTCGGTTAGGCCCATGACGTGACTCTCCAGCTCGATTTTTCTGATGAGAGAGGCTAGGAAAACTTCGTCTCGGGGGTCGCCACACTTGATCCAAATACGGCCATTTTGCCCCACTACGATGTCGCATCCTAGTTCCAGTAGCGTGTTTAGCATGGTGCCCTTCTTACCTATGACTCGCGGTATTTTTACAGGTGCTATATCGACAACAGTGCCGCTCTCCACCTTGCCGACTTTCTCTTCGCGGAGGGTCAACACAATTGGGTACTCGTCGGTTAGGTCTACGTCCTTTACCTTTGCCACGATTACATCCCCCACATTGAGGAACGTGGTAAGAGGAGTAGTCTCCAAATCCACGTGCTTGTGGAGAGCCTCGCTCACGGGGAGGTACGCCGGCATGAAGGACCTCACATCCACTTCCCAGCCTGTGGCCAAGACGTCGGTAACGTAGCCCACCACCACATCGCCTTTCTTCGGCCGGTAAGTGCCCTCAAGAGGGACTATCACCACGGAGTCCTCTCTAAACTCCACAAGCCCCACAACTAGACTTCTGTACCGGCCGTTGTCTAGATACACGGGACCCTCCACTTTCTTGTCCGCCGTCGCGATTACGTCTCCCGGAAATATCAGTTGTCTGGGAGTTACGAAGTACATGGCTAGAAGACGATTTCTACTATGCGTATGTCGGCATCGCCATGTGTCACGTCGTTTACTTTAGAAATGAGGACGTCTTGGAGCCCCGCCGGTAGCTCTAGCACGGCTTCCCAGGATCCGTCTGATTTGTACCTCTCATTTACTATCTTAGCCATTTTGGCAACAATGCCCTTAACCTTCTGGGCGTGAGTAGATGAGACAGACAGCGCGATTCGGGCAGTCGCCACCTTAATCGGTAAGACGCGTTGTATTTCTTTCAGGATTTCCTGAACTTGTTCTTCTGGTGGCTTAAACGGGTCTATGGAAACTCTGACTTGATCTAGGGCGTTCTCAACGCGTTGCGGCGGTACTGGTGTCTTGGTGCGTACATCGATACAATTCCGCGATATCCACTCCACGATCTGCCTCTTCTTGTCCTCTATTAACCTCCTCCTCTGCTCGGCTGTAAGGGGTATCTCTCCCTCCTTTATTATAATTTCGGCTATTTTCCTCACATCGGTCGTGCCGAAGATACGCTTCAGCGCCTGCTCGGAGGCGCGGAGGCCTTTTTTCGCATCTTTGAAAATCTCCTCATGGATTAGGATTTTATCTATCCCCATGGGCTTCCCCATTTTGAATTCCAACGCCGCGTCGGGATCTATTAGTATCTCAAAATGCTCACCACCCTTATCCAGCTTGGCCACTGCCGCCTTTTTTGTCATCGCCCAGTGTTCTAGAACCTGTTTTATAACTTTGAGGTGCCTTCCACAAGCCCTCTATAGACACCTCGAAATTTCCAATATCTTAGATGCCACATCGACTGCGTCGACTCCAAATACGTATGCGTTGGGCTCTATCCCGCTACCGCCTCTGTCGTAGACAACGTCGTAGACGCCGTCTCTGAACACAGAAACCACGTTTTTGATAATCTCCTCTTCGCTGTTGCTAGGCCCCACCTCTGCTACAGACATCTTAGCCTTGACACAGTCTCTAGCCAGGTAGGCTATATTGGCAACCGCCTTGATCTCGTGATGTAGTTTGTTCACCTCATCCACGAGGTTTGTCAAGAAGCGGGAGGCCCCCGTCCTTGGCTTTTCCCTGGCGGCTAATTGGGTACCCTCTACGTATATCCTCCCGGGATACCCCACGCCGCCCCCGGGTCCCAGCTCTACTATATTCATCAAAACTTTGGGCACCAACTTGTAGCAATTCTCGCATCTCCTAAGTATCTCAAAGGCCCTTTCCACGTTTTTCTCAGTTTCTGCGTAAACATGAAGGTCTTTACAAATATCGCAGTTTTTAAGTTCCGGATACGCGGCTCTGTGAAGAGGACACAGTCGTAGAGATGCCAGGAGCGCTACGGCGTAGTTGTTAACATAGCGTAGAAACTCCTCTACGCCGGCGTACTCCGCCAATGTGACTAACGACCTTGTCAACCTAAGCAACTCCTGCCTGTCCATAAACTTCAGCAACCTCTCCTCGTATTGGCTCTTGGGGTTTCTCAGATACGAGCTGACGGCGGGTTGAGAAATGCCAAGTAGCTGGCCCACCTTGCTCTGCGAGTAGCCCCTCTCCACAAGCTCGTGCGCCATAAGCCCCTTGAGAGGTGTAAGCACGGCCTCTACCACGAACTCTACTGGGATCACGGTACCATTTTTATTAAGATAATTTTTAGATTTGCGCCGATGGTGGAGTATCTGGAGGTCAGCATAGGCGGGCGAAAGGCGTCTGTGCGCCTCGCCGCGGTTACGTTTGTAACCGGTAGGGGAAAGTCGGCCTTCCTAGAAGTTCTGTATAAAGTACTTTCCAATGTGGGCAAAAAAATCCCGCGCATCGGCGGTGAGTGGGAACTCTATGTACAGAGCAACGACGTTGCCTACTCCATCGCGGTAAGCAAAAACCGCATACGGCAGACGGTGTCAATTCGCGGAGAGGAAGTCGTGTTTGAGCATATGCCCTCTAGAGGAGTACACAGGGTGGTGAAGCCTATAAACATAGCTGTGTCGAGCGCCGACGTCGTTGTCCCCGAGATAAAGACTGAGGAGCACGTATCTCTAGTAGCCGAGGAGGATATCGAAAGGTTAAACTCTCTGCTGGCCGAGGCAAGAAGAACGCTGAGCGTTGATGCACTATTCCTAGGACCTTACATTGCGCCTAGGTCACTAGTAGACGCCTCAACAACGCACGTTGCCAAGCTTGACAGCCACGGCAGAAACTTGGCGGCGGTGCTTGCCAATCTCGCACTCTACAAGCCGTCTACATACGACTCCATAAGAGCAGCTTTCAGGAAGTTGGGCTTCTCAATATCCGTAGGCTTGGCAAAGCCGGGCAAACTCGGCGTAATTGTGACAACTAAGAAAAGAAAAATGCCCCTGGCTAAGGCGCCGTGCTCAATAAGAAGCCTCTTGACAATTCTGACAGCGCTTCACCTCGAGCCAGATATCCTACTAGTCGACAACCTAGACTACTGCCTCACTCCTGAAACCGCCGGCGTGCTCGTCTCCACAATTAAACAAAAACCCGTTAAGCTGATAGCAGAGATCCACAACAGCGACATAGCAAAGTGGTTTGATACCGTAGATAAGTCAATAATTAAAGTAGAGCTGTAAACGTATACTACACGTCTACGCCATGAGGCTTTTCAATTCCTCTACAAGCTCCAGCACCTTCTTCAATTCCTCTACCTCCTGTCTAGCCATCTGCTCAGCCTCGGCCAACACCTCTCTAGAAGGTCCACCCACCTCCAACTCGTACAAGACATAGTTTACAATGGCTCTAGCACCAGCCCCCTCAAGAGTTTTAGAAAACTCTCTTATCTTCCTGAGGACATCCTCAGGTAGCTTCTCCATGGCTACGGGCTCTGCTAGGTTTTTAACGCTTCTCTCAGAGAGATCAAGAACTCTCTCACGTCTCTCACAACAAGAGACCTTGTTCGGACCTCTAAGTATACTACGTCGTCGCCATGGGCCACCCTCAACACTCCTAAAAATGCTTGTTGTTTGTCAAACTTGACGTATAGCCTCCCCTCCTCGATTCCTGAGAGCATTAGAGTAAATTCGACGTCGTCTAGCCTAGAGATAATAGATTTAAGCGCCTCTAAAGCCTCACAGTCCTCCAGCCTCGCCTCAATAATGATAATGACGTTCCCATGGTGCCCCCGTGCAGTAGTCGCCGTGAAACGCGCCTCAACCACGCTTCTCACAGCCCTTACCACCTTCTCGACGTCTTCAGTGGCATGGGCGTAGGCCCTCGCATACAGAAAGGAAGTGGGGCAAGACACGGGTAAACTCTTGAAATATTTTTAAAACACCGCAGGCACACCCCTGTGAGCCTCTACGTGCTGGAGGATAAGGGGCTGTACATCGAGTGCGACATGGAGTACGGCCCGGAGAAGGACATTTCCTGTACTGTAAAAGGGGTGACGCAGCAATGCGTCGAGGAGGCTGTCAGGAAAACGGGCTACTCCGCCTATATGAAAATAGAGGGAAATAGGCTACTGCTCTCTACCTCGGTATTTAAAGCGGGAAAGACCCCTGGCGAGTTGATAAAGGAAATCTTCTTCTACCTAAGGCTTTGTTAGCTCTTCTTAAGCAGACCCAGCTTTGCCAATAAGGCAGATACCTCGTCTGCTGACATCTTCTTTATCTTCTTCTCTTCTAAAGTGGCGTAGGCCACCTCTATGCTGGAGCTGTCAGCCACCTCCACGGCCGAGGCAAGGGCCTTGACGGCCAGCTCTACACACTCTCCCATATCGATGTCAAATTTGTAGTTCTTCTCGAGAAACTCGGTAATGGTCCCCGACTCTGCGCCGATGGCCGTAGCGAAGTAGCCTATGTATACGCCGGAGGGGTCGGTCTGGTACAGCCGGGCCCCGTGTCGATCTATGCCGGCTATGAGCAGGGCCACGCCGAAGGGCCTAGCGCCGCCAAACTGTGTATACTGTTGTTTCAAGTTGCAGACGGCCTTTGTGAGGAACTCCACGTCGATCGGCTCGTCGTAGAGGAACCGATGGCTGAGCGCGACGTCGCGCGCGTAGTCTATGAGAATTCTGGCATCTGCCAGCAAGCCGGAGGGCGACGCAGCGACGTGATCGTCTATAATGTATATCTTTTCTAGAGAAGACGAGTCAAACAGCGCTGAGATCTTCCTCTTCTCGGCCGCTAGGGCTACGCCAGATCTGCACTTAACGCCCACTGTGGGCCACCCTCTCTTAACGGCCTCGCCTGCGTATTCTACCTGATAGATCTTGCCCTCGGGCGAGAATATGGTTATCGCCCTGTCATAACCTGCCATCGCTGGAGGGAACATGCCCTAATCCAAGTTGTGGCTATTAAAATATTAGTCCACCACCCCGCTGTGCGGGGCCGGAGTCAAATTTTAATAACTCACGGTAAGCCACGACGTGACCTCAATGTACTCCTACGAGGCCCTTCCTGTAGCTGAATGGTTTAGAAGGAACAGAGAACTGGCGGGCTTCCACAATTCTACTAGGGCGCTGTACCAGACGATTAGGGAACTTGTGGAGAACTCGCTTGACGCCACGGAGACCTACGGCATACTTCCCACAATATACCTAAGAGTGGCTGTTGAGGATGAGCAGAAGAGCTGGGTGTCCGTCTACGCTGAGGACAACGGCATAGGGATTCCGGGCAACGAGATACCGAACGTCTTCGGCAGGGTGTTTTACAGTAGTAAGTACAGGATAAAACAGCACAGGGGAGTCTTTGGCCTCGGCTTGAAGATGGTCGTACTCTATGCCCAGAGCACCACGAACAAGCCCGTTTTGGTTAGGTCCGCCACTCTGAAGTCCGACAAGATATATGAGTACCAGATAATGATTGATACGAACGCCAATAGTCCCATTATTCTGGACAGGAGGGAGTACCCGAATAAGTACAGGTGGCACGGCACCGCGGTTAAGGTAGTGCTTGAGGGAAATTGGCTGGGAGCCAAGAAGCGTATCGAGGACTACCTCAGAAGAACTGCGATAATCGCCCCTTACGCCGAGATTGTATTCAAGGGGCCCGATATGGATCTGTGGCTGAAGAGGAGGACCACCAAACTCCCACCGGCCCCCAAAGAGGGGTTGCCCCACCCTAAGAGCGTTGATGTGGATACTATAAAGCAGATGTTGTTGGACAGCAGGGGGATGACCCTCCTCGAGTTCCTAACGGAGAACTTCGACGCGGTCGGCGAGGGCACCGCTAAGGCCTTCCTTGAGTGGGCTGGCTTTAACCCCAATGCGAAGGCGACTGCACTGACGCCGGAGGAGCTGGTGAGGCTTGTGGAGAAGATGAAGCAGTACGAGGGATGGAGGAGGCCCCGAGCTGACTGGCTCTCCCCCGTGGGGGCCGAGTTGTTGGAGATAGGTGCCAAGGCCATCCTCGGCGCCGAGGCGGTGTTCGCGGTGACTAGAAAGCCGGAGTCCTACGGGGGTCACCCCTTCATAGTAGAGGCAGCTGTGGCGTGGGGAGGTCAGATACCTCCCTCGGATAAGCCTTTGTTGTTGAGATACGCCAACAAGATCCCGCTTCTCTACGACGAGGGTGCCGATGTGGCGAGGAAGGTCGTTGACGAGTTCCACTGGGACAACTACAAGGTTAAATTCCCGGCGCCCCTCGCCGTGATTATCCACGTCTGCTCCACCAAGATCCCCTACGCGTCTGCGGGTAAGGAGGCCATTGCCGAAGTTGCCGAGATAGAGAAGGAGATGAGACTGGCCCTCAGAGACGCCGCGAAGAAGCTGAGGCTGTACCTGTCGCGGAAGGAGAAGGAGATGGAGCTGTTTAACAAATACATAACCTTTGCTAAATACGTAGACGAGATAGCTCACAACCTCTCCGTAATTACTCGACTAGAGAAGAGCATAATTGCTCAGAACCTGCACAAGCTTATCGAGAAGAAGCTGGGGACTACCGTGGACGAGCTAGTGAAGCACACGCTTTCACTCACATCTGCTTCCCAGCAGGAGGAGGTTACCGAGGCCATGGCCCAGTAGCACCGGCATAGACGAGGCTGGGCTCAACACTGACACGTCTCCGCCGCTCGGCTGGGGAAGAAAAAATTTATCCTCGGCCTCCACGCGGCACTGTGAGTAGCAGGTCTGAATTTCTGGAGAGGCTGGAGAAGTGGGGCTACAACTTGACGAAGGCTGTGCTGGAGCTGGAGGAGCCCGTAATGGAAATCCCAGCACGCACTCTAAGTAATACGATCTGGGATGAGAAGGCGAAGATGCTTAAGCTCGGCCCCGAGAAGATGCACAGGAGGTTCCTCGACATGAAAGAGGCACGGCGGTTTATGCAGACGGTCCTCATGCTCCGCCTGATAGTAGAGGCGATTAGGGAGGACGTGTACCCCACGATAAGAGATCTGTACTACAACGGGAAGCACACCATAGTCTTTAAGGATCCCCTGGGTAGGGCGCACCGGGAGAACACCTGGGACGAGCAGGACGAGTCCAACGCGGTGATTGAGGACATAGAAGTGGCTACTAATGTGCTTAGGGAGGAGATGGGAGTGTCTGCCGACGTTAAGGGTAAGATCGTGGGGCCTATTGTCGTGAGGTCCCAGGGCTACGAGCTAGACGCGAGCAAGTTCGGCGAAACTGCGCTTAGCCTTCCTGTGAACGTAGACGCTTTGGAGATAGTGAAGGTGGAGGCGGCCTACGTCCTCGTGGTTGAGAAAGACGCAATTTTCCAGCGCCTCGTACGCGAGAAGTTCTGGAGCCAGGAAAACGCCATTCTCGTCACGGCAAAGGGCATGCCGGATAGGGCAACGAGGCGTTTTATAAGGAGGCTTAACGAGGAATACAAACTGCCCGTGTACGTCCTCACCGACGGCGACCCCTACGGATGGTATATATACAGCGTCTACAAAAGCGGCTCTATTAAGCTGAGCTACGAGTCGGAGCGGCTGGCGACGCCCGAGGCCAAGTTCCTGGGGCTGACCGCGACAGATATCGACGCGTACAAGATCTCAGACAACTACGTAATAGCCGCGACGGACCGCGACGTCAAGAGGGCACAAGAGCTCCTCCGCTACCCCTGGTTCCAGAAGTCTGAGTGGACCAAAGAAATTAACCTATTCCTCAAGAAGAAGAAAAAGGTTGAAATAGAGGCGCTGTCTACACACGGTCTGAAATTCCTACACGACTACCTCCGCGATAAAATTAGAAACAAGAAGTTCATCGACTAGTAACCGGTTTTTAAAGACACGGCGTAGCCGCTTGCAGTTGTGGCTATGGCAAATAGACAAATCATCTTCGTACATAGACCATGTAAATCTCCCCTCATCGTCTCAGGCGGTTAAAAGCCTCATGATCTCAACTCCTCAGCTATGTAGATCGCATTAGTCCTCTTTTGAAGTAACACGTTATATATTTATATATGTTCTCTATTTAGAATGTGCGAGGGGATATACGGAAGGTCCAGCTGACGGGGGGTGCGACGCTTATCGTATCCTTGCCAAAGGAGTGGGCTAAGCGTATCTCGCTAGCGCCCGGCGACGAAGTTCTGGTGGTGACTCAGCCTGACGATACTCTTATTCTCATACCTAAGAAGCTGGGGAAGAGGGCGGGTGTGGTGTCGGAGATGACTATAAACCAGCCGGTTGACGTGTTGGAGGTCGAGCGCCTATTTCTAACACTCTATATTGGAGGTGCCGAGACTATTATTGTGAGATTCTCTCATTCTGCCACAACTCTCCGGAGGCAGATCAAGGAGTTCATAAGGCGCCGTATTGTGGATATGGAAATAGTGGAGGAGGCGAGTGATAGGCTTATTGTGCAGTCTATGATCTCGGCTACAGAACTGGCCGTGGTGGATATAACTGCTAAGATGTTGAGACTAGTGGCTAATATGCTAAACGACTTGACTACTGGGCTTGAGAAAGACGACGTGGCGATGTTGAGGGATGTAATTGAGCGCGACGACGAGGTGGATAGGCTGTACTGGCTGATGGAGAGGCAGCTCAAGAGGGCTGCAATGTCCCGGTATGTAATGCTCGAGCTCAAGATAGACGACCCCCGCGACCTTGTGGAGTATGTAATAATAGCTAAGTCCATAGAGAGGATGGCAGATCATATCTGCCGCATTGCATACGTGAACCAAGAGGAGAAGATAGATATGCGGATCGTGGGGCCTATATTGGCGAAGGTGGGCGAGTTTTTAAAACAAGCTGAGGATCTGGTAACAAGTGAGGCTACGCCGCAGAAGATAGCCGAGCTACAAGGCGAGATCGCCGCGTGGAGCCAGAAGACGAGGCGGGAGGAGGTTTTGTCAGACCCCGCCACTTCCATTGCCAAGGAAAGCGCGGTGAGGATTGGTGAGTATATTGGCGATATAGTCGAGTCTCTGGGCAGGATCAGGCTGAAGGACAAGGCGATAGTTATAGGCTAGGTCCACACAAGGCCGTAACGGTGTAGATTGACTCGAAGAACAAGTGGAGCCTAGCCGTTCGTATTACTGTGCACATCGTTCTCAACGCATCCATTACGAAGTCAGCTCTGCCTAATGAGCTGAATGTTAGCACAACTACGCGTGGCCTGGTGGCGGATATCCAACGCAGAAACTTCGGCACAATGCCAACGTCGTGGATGGAGACATCTAGCGGATCCTCGGGCGGGAGATATGGCAAGTTGAACACCGCGATGTCAGCTCTTCTAATCCCCCACGCTGCATCGCTGCAGAGAACGTCTACTTCTGGAGGACATGACTTGCAAGCCCCCAAGTCAACGTCGACTGCGACGACCCTTCTACATTTGTGTCTTAGAGCTTTTGCCAATATACAAGACCCGGTGCCCACATCTAAGCAGACGTCGGCTCCCTCCAAGGCGTCTACGGCCTCCTGGGTCAAGTAGCTATCCTCGGCGGGTTGGTAGGGCATCAGCGGAGAGGAGCCAGGTAAAGCAAGGCGGGCACAACAAAAAACGCCAAGAGGGAGCGGATTAGAGATGTCTCGTAGGTCGCCCCCATCTCTATGGAGTACACAGTGGCGAAGACAGTCGCCGTCAGTAGGAGCGAGACGAAGAGGAGTACTTGTGAAATTGCGACAAGGTAGGAGAGCTCAAAAGTCTGCGCCAGCCACACGAGGGCCAGGTGTACAGTGGGGTAGATGGCAAGGGGGAAAAGCCCAGCCACTATTTTGGACAGCCCCAGCCTCCTCCTAGAGGCCGAGTAAATGCCAAGTAGTAGCCCAGCTACTGAGATTAGCGAGACTATTAACGAGAGCGGCGGCGATAAGCTAAGAAGAGACGGGAGGTAATGCCCTACGTACATCACATAAATCATGGAGAGGGGCGGTGATAGAAAACTGCCCACCGCCAACGCCGTGACCCAACCTGCGAGCAGTGTTGCGGCCGCTAATGGAAGTAGAGGCGACAGGAGGAGCCACACTACCAACGGCCTTAGCCCCGCGAGTGAGAGGAAGCTTAGAGATTTTAGAGGCTCTACGGTGGAGATGATAGACGCCACTCTCTCTCCCAGTTCTGTGAGGAACACGAGAGACCCCTCTCTCTTCACAACGCCTAATTTTTCCAATGCCGAAAGCTCAAAGAGTAGGGTCGAAGCCGACATCTTCAACGCGTCCCGTAACTTCGCAAGCGGCATAGGCCCCTCTGTATGTAGTAGGAGGATTATGTCGCGTCTCCTGCCCATTGCAGCGCCGTAGATTACTCGCTCCACGCAAAACATAAGGCATTAATATTTCAAACCACCTCACTTCCTAGCTTTTAATTCCCTAGCCTAGTGACAACACATGAGGGCGTTGCTTTTGCTTATACTCATAGCCACCTGGGTGTACTCCGGCATTGTGACCTACTGGCAAGGCGTTTTTCTAGAACTTGGGGAGGCGTCGATAGATGGGCGAGGCGGCGCAGGAATCGTGTTGCCAAACGCTGTAGAGCTCTGGGCGAGGCAACTGGTTTTCTACATAAACGCCACGAGGGCAGCGCAGGCGTATTACAATATGTTCACCGGCGAGTTGCTGTATGTCAGCTCGCCTACGGTACATATCTACTTTACTGTAAGACTTGGAACAGCCCCCGTTGTGGCTAGCTGGAAGGAGCAGGGCAACGACGTTTTCTCCACTGGAGGCCTAGAGCGGGTAACGAAGAGATACACGGCTGAGCCCGGGCTGTCTAGGGTGTACCTAGTTCAAATTAAAATCTACGCAGGCGCCAGGGCAGGAACGTATACAATATACGAAATACGAAAAAACACGAGGAGCTGTGCCCTGTGAAGAACAAGCCCCTGTGCAACGGAGTACGTCTGTGGAGGTGGTTGTGTACGACATTTCTCCTAGTATGATAGGCAAAGAGGCTACGCCAGTGAACGTTGGCGTCGTGGTGCACCGTGAGGTCATCTACAGGAGCTACTTCGCGTCGAGATACCCCGACTACGTCGTGGCGAGGACTTATCCCAACGGCACGTTGAGAATTACCCTAGTCAATGTTTATGTGTGTAGAGACGGGGTTGGCGAGTTGGCAAATGTAACTCGCAGTATCGATATTGGTGGAGATCCATGGATATGGATAAGCCCTAAGTACCCCACAGCGGCCTACATTGCCGCCGTTAGCGCCTACTTTGATCAAATTATTAGCAAAATGCCCTGGATGTTCCATCCCATTATTTACCTCACGTCCGACGTCATTTTCGGTGAGAAGAACCTGATTCTTTACAACTGCGAAAATTTCGGCTATGTTTGCGGCGCCTTGGAGTTTTCCATTTTTATTGGCAACGAAACATTAGCGCTCGCCCCCGTCGCATATCCCTTGTTCGTCGGCGTTGGCGCGATGGGAGAGGCTCGCGGGGGCGCCTACACCGCCGCCCCTGGGAGATTTGTAGACGCGTGTAAACAACACAGTTACAGCAGAGAGGGGTGCGCATACGGCCAGCCCGCAGAACCTCTGTGGGATCTGAGGGGCAAAAACTCGACAATATGTATTGACGGCAACTGCATTAAGGCGCCCGCTGGGCTGTTATTCGCGACGTCGCCTAGCTACGTTGTTAAAGGCGAGTTTTTACCAACGCCTTTTGGCTACGCGGTTGTCGGTAAGGTTGACGTGCGTAGGCTTTACTCTGTGTCCGTCGTGCTCCCCAACGGAACGTTGACGTATAGAGTTCCTTGGGGGGAGACGTTTGTGTATACGCCTCCGCGGGTAATAGAGCTCAGCAACAGGACGAGGTACGTGGGGTCTGCAGATGTGGAAATAACGGTAATGCGAGACCTAGTCTTGTTTGTAAACTACACCAGATTATACAGCGTAACAGTAATAACACCGTTTGGTATAAACGAGACTTGGGTTCCTGAAGGCGCCGTTGTCGAGATACCCGAAGTCTCTTGGGATTTAGGCAATGGTACAACGATTTTTCAAAAGCCTGTGAGTATAACTGCGGATCGGCCATATATCATAAAACCGAATTACACAGTATATTACCGCATTGATGTGTATATGCCAAATGGAACTGTTAGCTACTGGGTTAAAAAGGGAGAGGTGTTTATCTACAACCCGCCGCCAGTTATAGACTTTGGCAACAACACAAGGCTTCTGGGGGCAGAGCCTTGTGAGCTGAGGGCAGACAGGCCAACTAACTGTACTGCTAGATATACCAAACGTCAGTTCTATGTAGTTGTCTATATGTTAAACAAGACTTGGGAGGACTGGGTCGATGAGGGTGCCCTAGTAGAAGACTTAAATGTGGACACTGGAGTGGTTAACGCCGGTTTGGGGGCTAAGGCATATTACAAGGCCGTATACGTGGCAGAGCCGCTTGTAGTAAAAACGCCGGGGAAACACAAGCTCAGATACCGCGTGGAGGGCTGGGTTTCCGTGGGCGATGCACTCGGCGTGCCTATACCCATGGCTGAGGTGAAGCTGTGCAATAGCATTGTGAAAACTGACTGGAGCGGTGTGGTCAATATAACCGCCGTTTCCGAGTCGCTGTGTCGCCCAGAGGTGCGCGCGCCGCCGTTTTCTCCATATGTTGTCATAGCCTTTGTTGCGTCCGCCGTAGCTGGTGTGGCGTACTTTTACAAGAGACAGAGAGGGAGATAGTGGTGATGTATGGCAAATGTGGAGAGGCGAAATTGTTAAAAACCCCAACTGTTCTGCCAGTCCTATGGCGACAGAACAGACAATACTAGTGGGCAAAAAACCCGCGACGAACTACGTAATTGCAACGGTGATGGCGTTCAACGCAGGCGTTAAGAAGGTGGTGCTTAAAGCAAGAGGGGCAGCCATATCGAAGGCGGTGTCGACGGCGGTAATGGTACGCGACCGCTTTTTGCCCGGCAAGGTGCAGATCAAAGACGTCAAGTTGCTAAGCGACAAGGTACAGGGCCAAGGAGGTAGGGAGAGGACGGTAGCTGCTGTTGAGATAGTCCTCGAAATGGCCTAAGCGGTTTTTTGCTTAGCCGCTTTTTTTGTTTGATGTCTCTCTCAAACGCCGTCGCTAGTCTTTCTGAAATAAGGTTCTACGATCCTCCATACGGAGAATTCGGCATAGCCAGAGTTCTGAAGGAGTCTGAGGGGAGGTGGACTCCCCTATTCCGGGGAGTTGGGAAGGGGTTCTCCGGAGTGGGTAATGTTATTGATACTAGGCCTAAGCTATATCGCTTCTTAGGCGCAAGTAGCGATGAGGAGGCTTATTCGAAGTTGCTTTCGGCTCTGGAGAGTCCCGCGTCTCTGGACTTCCTCTCCACGTGGCAGGATCTATATCGGGAAGTGGATTCTCTTTACGATTTGCCAATGGTGCGCTACTACGAGCGGGAGGCACGTCCTTACATAACCTCCGGCGTGGTGGTTGGGGCAGGCCCCGGCGGCGTGTACAATGCATCTATTCATCGTTTTTCTCCTATCGGCGCCAGGAAGGCTGTAATTAGGCTTGTGCCGCGCCACCTATATCACATGTACAAGATGAGCGTAAAGCAGGGACGGGAGGTCCCCATAGCAGTGGCGTGGGGGGTACACCCCCTGGTTCTCCTCGCCGCGGCCTCTTCGCCGCCCTATGGCGTATTTGAGCTGGGGGTAGCAGCCCGTCTTCTGGGAGGGCTCAAGGCAGTCTCTCTGGAGAATGGCGCGGTGGCGCCTTTTCCAGCTTCGGTGATTATAGAGGGGTTCATCACTGCCGAGCAAGCGGAGGAGGGGCCCTTCGTGGATATTGTGGGGGTTTATGACCGGGTGAGGCTCCAGCCCGTGGTGAGAGTAGAGCGGATTTACGTGCTCCGTTCCGAGGCTTTACTCCACTATCTGCTCCCGGCGGGGTTGGAACACCAACTCCTTATGGGGTTTGAGCGTGAGGCACGGATTTGGAAAGCTGTGCGCTCGGTAGTGCCTGGGGTTAAAAAAGTGCGCCTCACCAGAGGTGGCTTTGGGTGGATGGTGGCTGTCATCTCATTAGAAAAGGCTGTGGAGGGAGACGCGAAAAACGCGTTATTGGCCGCCTTTGCGGCACATCCCAGTCTCAAGATCGCAATAGCGGTTGACGGCGATGTGGATCCCGACGACCCAGTGGCGGTGGAGTGGGCCCTGGCGACACGGCTGAGGGCCGACAGGGGGCTTTTCGTAATCCCCTACGTGAGGGGGTCCACCCTTGATCCCGTGGCGCTTAACGAGGAGGGGCTCACGCACAAGATAGGGATAGACGCCACTAGGCCTCTTGATGCGGATCCTGTCCTTTTTGAGCGGGCGCGCATCCCAGAAACTTAGGGGATATCCAGCGCCTTCGTAGCGACTGCAACTACGGCAGGTGCCGCAGAGTTATGCTTATTTAGCTCTGTCTGTGTTCTGGCGTGTCTAGAGAATACGCCCGCGAGGTTGTGTTGAAAATCGCGGACGCTGTGTCTGGCGGCGAGGTTGTGCCTGTGGAGACAGCTCATGTGTCAGGAGTGTCGTTCCTCACGGTGGGAGAATATGGAGTGGAATTTCTCGAACACCTAGCCGCCTCGGGCGCGCGGGTTTCCGTATTTACGACCTCTAACCCAGCCGCCGTTGATTTAGCCGGCGTGTTGGGAGTGGACGAGGCGGTGGCGAAGGGGCAGGAGAGGATTACCAAGGCGCTGAGGGCCATGGGGGTGAATACTTTTTTCTCATGTACGCCTTATGAGTTTGTCATTACACGTCAACGTACTTTCCACGCCTGGGCTGAGTCCAACGCGATTACTTACATCAACACGTTTAGAGACGCTTGGTCTGACAAAAACCCCGGCCCCCTCGCCCTGTTAGGAGCGATAGCCGGCTTCGTGCCGAAAACTCCTCTGTACACCCTGGAGGGCAGACGGCCTACGGTGCTTGTGGAGGTGGAGGCCGGCCCACTAGGCCCTCTAGAGGCCGGAGCCGTGGGGGCTTTAATGGGGGAGCAAATAGGCTCAGGCGTGCCATACGTGAGGGGGCTTTCTTTAACCGGCGAGGGGGCTAGGCGAGAGTTCGCGGCGGCCCTCTCCACGTACTCCGCCATGGTCTTCGCAGTGGTGGAGGGCGTCACTCCTAATTGGAAGGAGTACCTAGAAATTGCCGATTTTAGGGAAAAGATAAGGATATCCCAAGGCGACGTTGCTAAGTTTTTGAGGAACGACGAGACCCCTGATGTGGTCTACTTCGGTTGCCCCTTTGCCGACGTCGACTCTGTATTGTGGGTTTTGGCAGAGGTCAAGAAGAGGGGGGTCCCCAAAAGACCTATCTACATTTCCACGTCTCCTGGCGTTTACGGGATTTTGGGGAGGCTGGTGGAAGAGGCCGAGAGGTATAATGTGCATATATTTACGGGCTCTTGTCTAGTGGTTTCTCCTCACACCCGCAAGTTTAGGACAATCGCCACTGACTCCCTAAAGGCTGTCTACTACATCCCGAGACTCCACGGCGTTGGGGTAGTGCCGTGTAGAAGGGAGAGATGTCTCGACTTGGCATATGCTTAAGCCCGTAGTCAAGGGTAGGGGGCGAGTTAGGGCGGAGGTTGTGAGGTTGGACTCGCCAGTTTCTTTCTTGGGGGACTTAAACCCGGAGACTGGCAGACTCGCCGGGGTAGACGTGGCCGGCAAAGTGGTGTCGCTCCCTTACGTGCGGGGCTCCACTGTGGGGCCCTACGTCCTCTGGGGGGCGGCGAGGAGAGGGAAAGCGCCGTTAGCCATCGTAGCCGAGAAGCTCGACCTAATGCTGGTGTCTGCATGTGTGCTGGCAGGCGTGCCGTTGTTCCAGGGCCGCCTCGAAAGCGGGTGTGTATATATTGATCTAGAGACAGGGGCGTATGACAAGTGTTAATAAAGATGCCGCGGCGAGGCTCGCCTTGCTTATGCTGGAGGAGCTAGCGCTGAGAAGAGGGGGACGGGCTAAGCTTAAGTACTGGAAGACGTACAGGATGGCCGTGTTTTGGCTTGGGAAAGAGGTTGCCGAAAATATTGTGAAAAGGCTTGTCGATGGGGGCTATATAAGAGTGGAGGGAGGCTACGTGGTTTTAACACGGCGATTTGCGCACAGTAAATCGCTCAGCGCCGTGTTGAGAGATGCCTACACTCTTCTCGCCAGCGGAAGAGGTCGATGATGTGCTGAGGCACGTAGTGGATATTTTCGCCGTAGAGCACGGCCCTTCCCGCCAGCCACAGCACCGTGTCTATGTGCAACGGCGGTATGCCCGACTTCCTCGCCACCACGTCCCAGACTCTCTGCACCTCTCTGTAACTCCTCATGGCTTCTTCCGGACGTAGTTGCAGAAGCCCGGCGCACCACGTCAAGTGGGCGACTCTATAATCCACGGGGATGGGTATGTCAAAGGGGAGCAATCTGTCTACTCCTCTGCTACACATGTAGGCGTAGTTGAGCATCTTAATTGCGAACACCAAAGTCTTCTGCTCCGGATCGGCGCTGAGTAGCTGAGATAGCTGCCTCAACGTCGCGGAGAGGTCTTCCAGATCTGGGACGTATCGGCAGATTTTTAGAATTCTCTTCTTCCGGGTCTCCCTCCCGACTTTGAGATAGGGGCTCGTGTCGATGTATTCGAGAAAATCCCGGCAGAAGTCCCGTATACCTCTCTCAGCGAAGTATTGTCCAAAATACAGCCAGTGCTCCTCCCCCTTTCCTGAAAGCTTGTAGCTCACCAAGGCGTTCATGAGGGCAAGCCTCGCGCCCGCGAGCTCCCCATGTGTTTTCACAACGTCGCAGACGGCGCGGTATTGGGGATCACGTTTCTCCATCTGCAACACCGCCACTATGCCGAGGTGCCGGAGCGTCTCAGCTACTTTTTCTAGCCGCGACTCTGCGCCCATATACTACTGGGTTTCTTATGCCGCATCCGAGATTTGTGGGGCATAGGCCCCAAGAGTTCATGGTCTCACAGCTGGGCACCGAGTATTGTTTCCTGCCCCCTGCCTGCCCGGCGATGTGCTGTACCTGGTACCTCGTGATCTTTTCGTTGAAGTCGGGCGCGTTTCTGAAGAGGTCAACTATCTGCTCCACATCCCACCCCCTATGTAGCAAATATGTAGTTATGGCAAACCTCCCTGTGTGGGGGAGGTTCTCGCCGGCCTTTAACGCGTCGATCAACGCCCGCATGCAGGGCGGGTCAGGGCCCGGCATTGCCCTAGCCTCCACCCGCACAGGCCTCTGGCCGTACTGCTTCACAAGCTCGTCCAACAGCGCGGGGTCAAGCGAAGCGGCCACTCTGCCCACCGCAAGCTCGTTCTCAGCAACAGTCCTAACTATCCGCTCCTCGTACGCCTCCTCGAGCAACCTCTCGAAATCCTCAATTGGCAGTATTACCCACCCCTTCACGACGGGCCGGTTTATCATAGCCCAGTACGGATCTTGGGGGGCGTAGCGAACATATGCAGTCCACCTCACGGCCATTGGCATCTTGTAGGCCACTGACAATAGGCCTGGCGCCACTTCTTGGGCTTGCCTCGTAACAATACCTAGGTCCCTTGCTATTTCAAGCTTACATTCTGGACTTTGTATCCCAGGCGTTTTTTCTAGGATATCCTTGAAATTTTTACTTTCGCTGTCTGCAAACCTGCGGAGCACGTGGGTATTTCTAGTAGCTGCGGCGATGTACAGGGCCAGCCTCGCCGCGGCTGCCGCCTCCTCGGGGCTGTCTATACATGGACGGAGAGCTATCCGCTCGTGGGCAAGGGCCCTCTTCAGCCTCTCAACTGCCTTTTCCAAGAGTTTTTTATCGCTAAGTGCCACGTCAAGTAGGTAGCCCCTTTTCTGTAGGTATGAGGCGGACTTATTGAGGAAGGGGAAGTAGCAGGCGAATTCTCTAAGCGAAATATCACATGTCACGTATCTTATATGCCTACGAATATAAGTAACTTAAGTATGTAGACTTAACAGATCTAGAGTGGGGTTCAGCTCTCTGTATTTACCGCCGGTTATTTTGGCGATTTGCTTTAAAAGACGGCTCCTCTCCGCCGCGACTGTGTGAATTCTTCTAAACTTCTTGGCAAGCTGGAGAACCTTTTCTGGGTCGTTTGTTCTGCCGTCTGATATAATTACAACGTGGCTCCGCGCCGCGTCGGCATGAAGAAGCTCCAGGGCGGAGGCTATCTCGGTACCTCCCATCGAGTAGACGTATCTCAAAATTTCCAGCATCTCTTTCAAATATCTGTGGGCGGGGTGGGGAGTCCACATATAGTCGGCGTCGGCGTTGAAAAGCGTAAGCGACACATTGCCGCGTAGCTCCGCCATTTGTTTGATATACCTCGCAATCGCGTCCTTGGCTATCTTCAGCTTAGTGGCTCCCCCCATGTACTCCTTCATAGAGCCCGAAACGTCCAAGGCAACGTACACAGGCTTGTCAACTACATGTGCGTATTCACGTATGTAGATATCGGAGTCGGAGATGGGCTGTCCGGAGGCCCTCCTCCTCGAAAAAGCCAGCGCCGTCCTTACCAGATCTACGTCAACAGTAGAGGCGCCTGGGTAGTACGTCCTTATGGTAGTAACCGCGGTTTTTACATGTAACTCCCCTTCTCCCCGTGCGGAGATCTTATGCTTATATTCGCCCAGCGCGTCGGTGGGCAGATTCAGCCTCTTTATTACCTCCAACTTCGCCCGGGGCGGCGCGTCTACGGGGACATGTCTGTTAACGAGATGTGCCAGAGTCGGCGCCTTCTCCGCCCCCACGGAGGCCGTAGTCAACGTCGGTGCCGCCGCCTCGGCCGGTTTTGGACCGCACGCCTCTGTTATAAGTTTCTTGGCGCCGCTTGGCGTGGTGCCTAAAACGCCGGCGAGGTTCTGTGCAATAATTTCCAGAATTTTCTCTTCGTCTATTTCGCCAAGGTATGACCTCGCGTAGATATCAGCAACTGCATATATCAGGCTACGAGTGGAGAGACCACCGAGGCACTCACTAATTTTTAATACCAAATCCGCTGGGCTACTCATTTAAGCTCTTCTCGAATATATTAAGTAAGGCGCTCCTCGTCTCGGGGTCGTTTGTAAGGTTCAACGCAAGCGCCTTTTTCAAGTCTGTTATCCCCACATCCCTCCGCTGGAACCAAGCGTTAGTTACGGCGTCTGCCAGGGCGTAGCTAAGAGATCGAATAGACTGGGGGTAGCCGGCCTTTTCCGCCTCGTGGGCGAACTTAGCCAACAAATCAGCAAGGCGGCTTGGAATCTCCACTTCTAGATCGCCTAGGGCCTCCCTCGCCTTCCAAAGGAGTATAGATCTTAGCACCTCTCTGTCGGGGATTTTCACCTCGACGAATTTCAGCCTGTCGGCCAGCGCCTCCGAGAGCTCGTACACGCCCTCGTATTCCCCCGGGTTGGCCGTGCCTATCAAAGCAAAGTCTGTCCTAATCCGGTACCCTCTGACGTAGACGTAGTGCTCTTGTATTGCTTGCAACAAGGCTGCCTGGGCATATGGGTTTAGCCGGTTTATCTCGTCCATTACAAGCACAGAGCCGTGCGCCATGACGAGGGGGCCAGGAATGTAGGAGAGGGGATGGTCAAACCCCGCTTGCAGAACCACGGCGATATCGATATCCCCAGTGAGATCAACCGCGGTGAGGTGGGAGTGGCAAGCAACCTCGACGTAGGGAGGATCGTTTAGGGCAAGCACCTCTGCTATGGTCTCCGCCAGGGTTGTCTTGCCGAGTCCCACAGTGCCCACCAAGACGACAGGCCTTCCTATCATCAGCCCGCTTAATACGTCCAACACTACGTCGTCGAGACCTTTCAATACTCTGCCTATTTTCAGCTTTACTTCATCCACGCCTATTTGCCTTATCCTTGTCCTTATGGCCCCGGCCACATCTATTTGTCGGCGTTGTAGCAACTCAGAAAGACGCACAACTCCTCTGACTTAGCAATAATAAATTTTCAACAAGAGGCACGGCACCGACGCACATTTTAAAACCGGGTGGTTGGTATTTATGTATGTCACTACGCATCATGAAAGCTGGCGATATTTACAGAATTGAGGGCCCCGCCAAGGTGGTCGTTAAACGTGGCCAAATATACGCAACAGGAGTGGTATATACCGAAGGGCAGAGCTTCACCGTGTTAAGAGCACGGCAACTTGCTGTGAAAGCTGTGGCTGACTCCGAGGTGGAGCTTGTTTTGGGCCCGGGGGCTCTTCTGGAAAGAGTGGCACCTGGCGAGGAGATTATTGACGAGTGGGAGAGAAGGATCTCCGGCGTGGATCCCAAGGGGGTTGTGGTTATCGTGGGGATGATGGATGTGGGAAAATCTACAATGACTGCGATGCTTGGGAACAAGGCGCTGGCTAGGGGGTACAAAGTTGTGATTATAGACGCCGATGTTGGGCAGAACGATTTAGGTCCCCCCACCACCATATCGTTGGCTAGATTGACAAAGTATGTAACTCATTTGAGACAGCTCGTCGCTGAGAAGAGTTTATTTCTCCAGTCTACCAGTATGGAGAGGATATGGCCCAGGGCTGTGGCGCAGATTGCGAAGGCTGTGGAGTATGCCAAAAAGACGTGGCAGCCGGATACTATCATTGTGAACACCGACGGCTGGGTCCTCGACGAGGAGGCAGCAACTTTTAAACGGAGGCTCATAGAGAGGCTAGCCCCCTCGCTAATTGTGGCAATACAGGTGGAGAACGAGCTGGGGCCTATTCTCAACGGCTACAGCAACGTGTTAGTTCTCCCCCCGCCCCCGCACGTGAGGACGCGGAGCCGTGAGGATAGGAAAATACACAGAGAAATGGGCTACGGCAGGTACATCTTCCCGCCCGTGGAACTCGCCGTGTCTCTTGACAAAATTCCCCTCTGCAACTTGCCCCTCTTCCAAGGAATAGAGATGGGGGAAGAGCTCAAGAGGATGCTTACACGCGCAATAGGCGTCGGTGTGTTGAGAGCCTACCAGGTTGGGAGCAGAGTCTACGCAGTTGTGGAGGGAGGCGAGTGGGTGGTGAGACGGGTTGGCGGGTTCCAAGTCGTTGGACTTCCTATAGATTTCGAAAAAGGCCTCTTAGCCGGCCTCGAGGACTCAGAAGGTTTTTTGGTAGGACTTGGCGTAATAAAGAAGATTTATTACGACAGGAAGAGAGCTATTATCTATACGTCAAGCGAGGTTGAGAGAAGGATAGGCGAAGTAAAATGCATAAGGCTGGGCTTAGTGAGGCTAGATGACAACTTCAACGAGGTTGAAAAAGCCACAAACATACTCAAAGCAGAGGCTGAGCAGTCAACAACGTAGACTCGCCAGTAGTAGACTCGCCAGTAGAAGACTTCACAAACAAGTGATCGCCTTGAGATGGTCTCGTCACGTCTCGGGTGCTGCCCGCTCAGCTCATCTAAGGAGTATTTGAGCTGAGCTATAAATATCTACCCCGCGCTAGTGTTGTGTGCGTTGTGCTACATTTATCACATCGGCAAGTGTGCCTATGAAGGTGAAGTCTGTTAAGTAAATCTCGACGTCCTCTGGCTTCAGTTCCACATATTTAAGAAAGGTGCGCCCCTCTGCTATCATCTGGGGTATTTCCCTTACGTCTACCCCCGTTATAAGAGGGTGGCTTGCGGGCAACACGACGACTTTTAACTTTCCCCTCTTCTTGCACGGCTCTCCATAGAGAGCTCTGCACACCTTACTGCGTGAGGTGTTTATCTTGAGCACTGCGGGCTCCTTTACCGCGTAGCCTATGTCGTCTGTGATGATCACAGCCGGATGTGTGTGGCCCATGATCACCACCTCGGCCTTCTCTAGGTCCTCTTTTGCTGGCTTTACGTGTCCGTGAAACAGTAGATACTTACCCAGGAGGACTCCCCTGGCCGGCGCAATCTCAACGCCATCAATCCCCGCCGCGATTTCTTGGAGGAGGGAGTCGTGGTTGCCAGGTGTTATGAGTACAGGCGCGCGCCTAGACAGCGCCTTAAGGAAATTTTTTATCTCCTCAGCGCTTTCGCGGGGTATTGGGAGCTCGTGTTTTACGTCTCCCAAAATCGCCACTGCGGTGGCGTCGTAGTTATCTACCAGCTCCAGGATCTTCTCAACTAGTCTCCCCGTCTGGCTCATTGCGTGGACGCCTCTTTCTCTCCTAAGCTCCACCTCATATCCTACGTGAGTATCGGCTAGGAGGAGAATCCTCTCGCGCCGCACGCTCAGCAATAAGCCCCGCACTAGTTGACACGCGTAGTGTAGATTATAATCTTTTCAAACGCGTCACCTCCTCGTACAGCCTTACTGCAGCCTTAGCCATGTCCAGAACTGCAACTGACCTGACTTTATAGGGCGCCATTCCTGTGGCCCTGTGAACAGCTAGTTTCTCATCAAAACGCGCAACGTGGACATGCCCCAGACGTCTATAGGCTTTTAAAAACTCTTTACTAGGCTTGCCAATTACTTTATTAATTAAGACGCCTAAAACTTCTTTCTTCATGAGCACATGTATTTTCTCAATTGCCTCAAGCGTCTGTGGGTCTTCATCAACTACGTATACTAGATAATTGCAATTGATAAGCTCAGCCAAGTGGCGCCTATCTGTCAGCTGAAAGGCGGGGAAATCGACAACAGACACGCCTCCGCCTTTGTCAAAAGGGCGGATCGCCTCAGCTCGAAGGCCCAAGACCCTCCACACGTAAACTAGTATTTCTGAAAACGTCGACTTCCCCGTACCTCCCTTATACCCACTTGTAATACATATCTTCACCGAATTTACACCTTAGTATTTAGCCAACGTAAGGTGGTTTAATTTGAAGAGACGTAGTGTGGAGAAGGAGTACTTAGAGGGCGAAATCGCGTTGGAGGAGTACATCAAGATGTATTACCTGAAGAGGCGAAATCCCCTACTGTACCTTTTGAAGCGGCTACGCCCTTAGCAAACCCCGTCAGCACTCCGCCTTTTCGCTCCGCCTCCCCACACAGTACTTAACAAGAGGCGCTATCACCGCCTCAAAAACTGCGCCGGCCTTCGTCACCTCCTTCACTCTCTCCGTCTCTACCTCAACCCACCTCCCGCATGCCACTACAAAGGCCCTAGTCATAGCCCACCGCTCCGAAACGCCTTTTCCGCCTCCTCCAACGCTTTGGCTGGGTTTCCCTTTGTGAAAATTAGGCGCGGCCTCAGCGTGGCGAATTTCGTCTTATTCTCGTACTCCGATGGCGCCGCCTCTTCATTTCATCGCATCTAATATGTCTGAGCACGATGTGTTGCGCCTCCTAGCCAATGTAATACTATTCGACGGGACTGTGGAGCCGGATAAGGTATACCTCGCCGTGGGAGGCTTCGGCGTGAGGAGCGAGAAGAAGAGGCTACCCATGGATATATACGACAAAATCGCGCTGTACATTGCGCTGGCGGCGAAATACGGCGTAGAGGTCAAAGGGATATACGTCAGAGAAGGCGAGGTGCAGATACGCCTTAAGCCCGAAGACGCCGCGCGGATATTCGCGGCGGAGTGGTACCTCTTCTCGCAGATGCTCAGAGTGGGCATGGCGTTGGACATCAGCGCCGACCACGTCCTAAAAAACGCGAAAGGATGAGGGAATACGTGGAGGAGCTCGCGGAGCGGATTAGGATAGAGCGCGAGCTGAGGGAGGAGGAAGGAAAGCCAAAGCTAGTCGTGCGCTTCAAGGACGAGGAGGGTAACGAGCTGGCACATATCAACGTGTGGTGGACCGGCGAAAGCCTACGCGCAGAGTTCAACGGCGCTAGGGAGAAGGCGGAGCGCCTCGCCTCAATTCTAAGCGCATTGGGCGCCGAGGTGGAGGCGAAGGAGCACGGCAACGAGTGGTACGTGCAATTGTACACAGACTCCATTACGGCAATACGCCGTGTGGAGTGGATAGAGGTTGTGAAGACCCTCGTCGAGGAGCTTCACCGACGCGGCGTGATAAGCAAAGAGAAGAAAGAAGAACTGATCAAAGAGATAGAGGCCAGCCCCAACGCCGTTGAGATAGCCGGAGTGGAGATGAGCGTGGCGGCGGCGGAGAAGTCCGGCTCTAAGCAATTGGTGATTGCCTACCGGCCGGGCTCGACTGAGGCCTTCGAGACCGCGGTGAAGGCGCTTAAGGAGGCGGGATTCGAGGAGGGTGTGCACTTTACGGCGAAGAAGCCGGAGAAAGTCAAGCAGTGCGAACGCAAAATCGTAAAGCCTGG
>FPIC01068418.1_pt1 | contig 68302 bp, 59 predicted proteins | sample 1504481 | NCBI WGS metagenome assembly FPIC01 (sample SAMEA4475357, study PRJEB15587) | soil metagenome | biome: Soil; feature: Field | place: India | collected 2015-03-11 | depth 0 m
GGCTCTTTTGCTGGGCAAGCCGGTAGCCCAAGGCTGAGCTCTTCTTTCGGTATTTTTGGAGAAGGTATACCTTCAAAATTTCATTACAGCGGAAGTAGTATTTCGTATGACCAGTTTGTTCCTGCCCTTAGAAGTGGCATTGGTTTATCTGTATGTAATTATACCATGACATTAGGTAACAAGGCACAAACTTTTCATAACCCACGCCCTGGCTATAATCCAGACGCAAGCAGTAAAGTGCACAGTCAAATTGTTTCGTTGGTTGTAGCACCTAAAATTTCATTTAGTGGTAAGTACACCCTATCACCCTCTCTTAACATCAATTACCATAATGTTACTTCCAGAAATTTACCCTTCGAAAGATCAGCAGATCTAGATAGAGCTTTTCTAAGTAGTAATGCATCTTTATTATTTAATACCGATAAATACTATATAGGGTATTCTGTAGTTGCTTACAATAATGACTCGCTTTTGAGGAACAACAGTTTCCAATCATATTTACAAATGGGGTATACGTTCCGCAAAAGTGAAGAATCTAAATTTTCATTTACACCTCAACTAGCCTTTCGGGTAAGCAATGAGTATTATTTTAATCCCGGCCGAGCAAACTACCAGGATCTGTTAAGCGCAGTAAACTTCAACTTTATATATAAGAAAACCAGCTGGGGCTTCAATAATACTGGTTTACATATTGGTTGGCAGAATAACAACTTCAAAATCATGGCAGGTGGCCTGATCAAAAATGGCTTTTTCGGCCCTCAATACTCAGGTAACATCTCAATGCGCTATGTTTTTAATAATAACCGCAGAATACTCTACTAGTGATATTTTCAAATAATCAGAAAAAATTTAATTATAGCCTGTAACTTTATGCGTTTGAGTTTGTCTTACCCACAAACCTTTGCTTAAAGCTTTTCTAGTAAATGATATCTGTTCAGGACTATAACCAGGCTGTAAAAGACTATACCCGGAATATTTTCCGTTTTCTCCATAAGTCCCTGCGGGATGAGGAAGCAGTAAATGACCTGGTACAGGATTGCTTTCTAAAGCTATGGCAGCACCGTGAAAACGTAGACCCGGCCAAAGTAAAATCGTGGCTGTTTGCAGTAGCCCATAATGCCATGCTTAACTATGTTAAAGCATCGGCCCGCAAGGTGCAGCTCACCGAAAGCCACGATACCTCCATGGTGTATCAAAACCATGGTTTTGATACAAAAGCTATCCTGGATAAAGTGCTTAATGAACTACCCTCACTCCAGAAATCAATACTCTTGCTTCGCGACCTGGAAGGATACGAATACAGGGAAATTGGTGAAATACTGGAGCTTAACGAATCGCAGGTGAAAGTATACCTGTTTAGGGCACGACAAAAGGTAAAAGAGGCTATCAAAGAACTGGCAAACGTAATATGAGACAAGCCAACTACACACCCGAAAACCACGATAAGGACTTTCTCCTGTTTAGTTACCTGGAAGGTGATCTGACTGAAGAGCAGGCAAAGGAGCTTGATTCTATGCTGGCAAAAGACCCCGACCTGCAGCATGAGCTGGAGTGTTGGCAGGATAGCCGTATCAGTGCTGAGCTTTATGATACCACAGCGCTGGAACAAAGCATGATCCGGCATGAAGCAATTACGGCAAGCACCATACAGGAAACATCAAATCGGTTTTACACACTGGCAAGCATACCGGTAACAGTATTGATAATGGTATGTATCAATTTTTGCCCACTAAACCATAGTGCTATGTTACCAGTGCAATTTACTGTAGCGCAGCAAACGATTGAGGCCTATGCCTCAACACAATATAGCACTTTAGAAAATACTGGTTCAGACCAAAGCAATATGGCTGTGCCCGTAAAGCCGGCTAATATTTCAAAAGCCAACTTACAGCCGGCCCATATACCAGTTGATATTAGTGTGATGGAGTATGCTGAGGCAAAGCAAGTACAGCCATTAGCCATTGCTGAGCCTGTTTCCACTGCATTGTTACAGCCTGTAAACCAGCATTACAAAGTACCCAAAGCTAAACCAACAGCACCGGTGTTAAGCCGGAAACAAAAAAGAGCAATTGAGAAGATGAAAGAAAGAGTTCGCAACCAACGGAATGCAGATGAGTTTATGAAAGGCAATGAACCCTATGTAGTGCCACTCAACACAAAGTATTTCTAAAGTTGTTTGTGATATCAACACAATAAAAAGCAGAGCCGGGCATACCAGCTCTGCTTTTTTATTATATAGCAAGGTTCTGGCCTTATTTGCCGGCAGGAATAAAATCCATAGATACCGAATTTACACAATGACGCGTGTTTTTAGGTGTAAATCGCTCTCCTTCAAACACATGCCCCAGGTGACCTTTGCAATTACTGCAAATAATTTCAACCCGGTGTCCATCCGCATCCATTACCCGTTCTACTGCTCCTTCAATCTCATCATCAAAGCTAGGCCAGCCGCAATGAGAGTCAAACTTATCTTCAGAACGGTACAGGGGCGCATTACAACGCCTGCACACATAGGTGCCCGGTTCCTTATGGGTGGTAAACTTACCTGTATAAGGCATCTCGGTACCTTTATGTACAATCACCCTTTCTTCTTCGCGGCTTAGTATATTGTATTTTTTAGTGTTGTTTTCCATATTTAATTATTGTTTTATTACTAAACACATTCTATTGTTTAAAGTTTACACAGGCAACCTAACAGCTTAGTATAAATTTTGCAATTTTATATACAGAGTTGCTGCTTATTTTTTGTATTTAAACTACATAGGCTTTAGCTTTGTTCTCCGAACTATCCAATATCATGACAGTATCAAAAATGGCCGGGAGCCTTATTGGTTCCGAAATTATCAAAATCGGTAATGAAGTAAACGACATGATCAGAAAAGGTGAAAAAATCTGTAATCTGACCATTGGCGATTTTGATCCTTCTTTTTTCCCCATCCCCGAAGAGCTTCAGGCAGAAATAACAAAGGCCTATGTGGCAGGGCATACCAACTACCCCCCTGCCAATGGCATGGCCGATCTGCGTACAGCTGTATCTGATTTCCTGAAAGCAAGGCTTGGTTTAGAATACTCAGTTAACGATATTCTGATTGCCGGTGGCTCTCGTCCCCTGATCTATGCTACGTATATGGCCCTGGTAGATGCTGGCGACAAGGTAGTTTTTCCGGTACCGTCATGGAACAACAACCATTATTGCCACCTTTCCGGTGCAAGCCCTGAGGTAATAGAAACCAGTGCCGGCAATAACTTTATGCCCACAGCTGCAGATGTGGCTCCTAAATTAAAAGGTGCAACCTTGCTGGCCCTTTGCTCTCCGCTTAACCCAACCGGTACTGTGTTTTCTAAAGAAGACCTGGAAGCCATCTGCGACCTAGTAATTGAAGAAAACAAATCGAGGGCTGTTGGCGAAAAGCCTCTGTACATTATGTACGACCAGATTTACTGGATGCTGACTTTTGGCGAAACCAAACACTTTGATCCGGTAAACCTGCGCCCCGAATTAAGAGATTATGTTATTTACATTGATGGTATATCTAAAAGTTTTGCAGCTACAGGTGTGCGTGTTGGGTATGCCTTTGGCCCAAGCCATGTAATAGACAAAATGAAATCAATACTGGGCCATATCGGTGCCTGGGCACCTAAGGCAGAGCAAGTGGCTACTGCCAGCTACCTGCAGCAAGCCACCCAGGTTGATTTGTTTATCCGCAACTTTAAGGCATCTGTACAGGCCAGTCTCGATACACTCTATAGCAGCCTTAAAAACCTGAAAGAAGAAGGTTTGCCTGTTGATGCCATATCACCTATGGGAGCCATTTACCTGACAGCCCGTATCGATGTACTTGGCAAAACCACCCCCGATGGCAAAATTCTGGCTAGTAACAAAGATATAACCTCTTACCTGATCCGTGAAGCGAAGCTGGCTCTGGTACCTTTTGGCGCTTTTGGCACTTCAGATACCTCTACCTGGTTCAGAATGTCGGTAGGCGGTGCCTCACTAACCAGCATACAAGATGCAATACCCCGGCTAAAGGAAGCATTGCTGCAACTAAAATAAAAACAAAAGAGCCTGTATTGCTAACCTTTACAGGCTCTTTTTATCCATAGCGCACCCTGCTAAATACAAAATTCCTTGACGGGTCGCCTGCCTGAGGCTGTGTACTAATGGCTCCGCTGTTATCTAAAAAATACTTCTCATAGCCAAAGCTTTTTAAGTACTCTGTGCTTGGATCCACATCAATGGCTGAAAAAACTGCATCTGTATTGATCTCTATCAATAAGGTAGGCCGCACTGTCTGCAAGGTTTTTTCCATACCCTTTAATGCCAGTAACTCCCCTCCTTCAATATCAATTTTAATGAGCCTGGGTGCCAGCTCATGCTCCTGCAGATATTGGTCGATAGAAATAGACGCCACATCTTCTTTTAAGGTGTATTCAGAAGCGTACCGGCTTACCATCCCACTATTACGGTCCTTTTCGTTTAAAAACAGGGATATGCTATCTAGCTCATCTGACACTGCCATTTGTTCGGCAACAATATTTGTAGCCTGGTTAATGGCGATGTGCTTTTTTAATTTCTGAAAGTTTTCAGAAAAAGGCTCAAAGGCTACTACCTTGCCGGTAACCCCTACCACCTCAGAAGCAACCAGCGAAAACAGGCCTATGTTAGCTCCAATATCAAAAAACACATCGCCCTCCTGTAAAAAGTTCTCTATAAACCGGAGCTCCTTCTCTTCATACTCCTTCAGAAAATAAATGCGTTGGGGTATCCAGTCTTCAAGGTCTAGATCCAGCGTATGCTCCCCTCTAAAGAGCACCCTCTTTGTAACACCTTTAAAAAGATTGGCGGGGTAAAACAACCGCTTGTATAAACCAAAATAGGTATGTGTAAAGGCAGGTATTGAAAAAAAATGCTTAAATAAAGAAGCAAGTAAAGGTCTCATAAGGAACAAATGCTTGTAAAGTAGCCAATATCACAATTTATGCTCAATAAGTTGGCATGTACTGGCCAGAATCAGATTTTATGCATATCCTTGCTATACTCATTATAAATAATATAAACTATGGGAAGAGTTGTGATTGCTGCCTACAAACCCAAAGAAGGCAAAGCAGCCGATCTGCTGCAAATTGTTAAAGCGCATTATAACATATTACAGAAAGAAAACCTGGTTACAGAAAGAAAACCCGTACTGATGCAGGCACAGGATGGTACAATTATAGAGGTTTTTGAATGGCTATCGCCAGAGGCTATTGAACTTGCCCACGCTAACCCAACAGTACAGGATCTTTGGAACCAGTTTGCAGAGGCCTGCCACTTTGTACCGGTTAGTGAAACAGAAGAAGCCCAATCGCTTTTCTCTGAATTTACACCTATTTAACCAGATTATGCATAGCCCATCATCTTATACACAAGCAAACCTAAAATTTCGCGGCTAATAATACCCCATCCCGAAAACGCCTGCTCTGATGGGGCTATATACCGCTCCGGGGTGTACGTGCCATCACTGGCATGAAAGGCTACTGGAAAAGTATCTACCTGTAAACCCACTTTCTGAAAACAGGCTTCAGCCCTGCGCATGTGAAAGGCAGAGGTCACCAACAGGTAGCGAGCCTGTGGAAACATCGTATCGAGCACTTCTTTTGAAAAAAGTGCATTTTCGCGTGTGTTCAAAGACCTGTCCTCAATAGTGATAGCCTCTTCGGGCACACCCGACAGGAGAAAAACCTGTTTCAGGTCATGGCTCTCAAAAAACTCACGTCCATCGATAGAGCCTCCTCCTCCACTGATGAGAATATGCTTTACTTTTCCTGTTTTATAAAGCAAAACGGTATGCATTACACGGTCTGCACCCGGTCCAAAATAAACCCGGTCGGCCGGTTGCTTTCCTATATTGGTAACCCCGGTCAGTACAATAGCCACATCATAAGGCGCTTTAATATCTGACAAGGGTACCACAGGTCGCTCCCAAGCACGTAAAGCCTCATTTACCAATACCTGGTTGGTAAACACCAGTAACAGTATAAGCACAGCTATTATAGCTCCTTTTTTACGCTGTGGCCTTTTGGTAGCTAGCGCAAAAATAACAAGACCAATAATCCAGGTAATAGGCATTACCAGGTAAAACAGGAGTTTGGATAATATAAAAAACATATACCAGTAGCGTGAAACAAAATGCGAATGTAGATATAATTGCACTATATTTAAACAAAAAGAGTTTATCTCCATTATGAACCAACTGCAGGTGAAGATCATTTTCGGAGCTATTGTTTTCCTTCTTTTTGCAGGGCATTATGTGCCGTTACAGGCACAGGTACATAAAGAGTTTTATGCAAACGGAAAGCTTAAAGCGGAGGGAATGCAGAAGCAAGGTATTAAAGAAGGTGAGTGGATAACCTACTACCCCAATGGCACCTTAAATGCAGAAGAGGTATACCAGCAGGGGCAATTGCATGGCAAATGCCGGTATTATACTTTTGAAGGAATACTCCAGGCTGTAGAATATTGGCAACTGGGTTTACAACAAGACTCATCCTTTTACTACCACCCCAATGGAGTTCTAGCCAAAAAAGGAATTTTCAAAGATGGGGTTTATGCAGGTAGCTGGGTGTTTTTTTCGCCCGAGGGCCGGCTGATCAGAACAGGCACTTACCATAACGGCTATCCTCATGGCACCTGGACCAGCTGGGATGAACAAGGTGTATTGATTGAAGAGGGACATTATACAAATGGCAAAGAAGATGGCTATTGGAAGTTTTACCATGCCAATGGTAAACTAAGCGCAGAAGGCCGCTACCAGGAAGGCCGCAAGGCTGGCCCATGGAAAAGCTACAACAAGAGGGGAAGGCTACGGAAGGTTGCCAACCACCATTAATGGCCATTTACCCATCAAAGCAGCCATTCCTGTAAAATATGTTGGTACATTATTGCATTAGCTTTACTTTAAATTTGTAAATTATAATCCATACGTGCACAGCTGTAAAAAGCTGCCGCCGTGCTTAGGCCCACAGCCATTATTATTCTTATATGTACGTTATGAAATCACTGAGCCGTTCTCAACTATACTGGGTTTTCCAGCTATGCGGATGGGGTCTGTATGGCTTGGTTGTATCGGTGTGGTCTACCATCTATTACAAAAACACCCTCTCTGCCAGGGAAATTCTATCCATACTACTTATGTGTGTATTTGCGATTGTGTATACACACCAATTCCGTAAAATTATTAAAAAATGGAAGTGGACCAGTTTGCCTACCGATAGGCTGGTAGGTCAGGTGTTGCTGGCTATACTTGCCATGGCTACTCTCCACTCTATAAGCAATTATATAGCGGAGCGTTTACTGGGGCTCAGCACTAATGTTGTGATCAGTGCGGGTGTTATTCTGATGCTCATCATCAACTCTTCCCTTTTATTCCTGCTCTGGTCGCTTATTTACTTTGTTACCTTTTTCTTTTCAAACTATAAAAAAGAAGAAATTGAGCGCCTGCGCTGGGAAGGTGCCATTAAAGACTTTGAGTTGAACAAGCTTAAATCGCAGCTTAACCCACACTTTGTTTTTAATGCACTTAACACTATACGTGCCCTGGTAGATGAAGACCCCCGTAAGGCACAAACCTCCATTACACAACTTTCAAACATACTTCGCAACTCCCTGCTGGCCGACCGTAGCAAAACCATAACACTGGAAGAAGAGCTACGCACCGTAAATGATTACCTGCAGCTTGAAAAAATACGCTACGAAGAGCGCCTGGAAGTACACCTGGATATAGACCCAGGAACTTTAAAGGTACAGGTGCCTCCCATGATGATACAGACCCTGGTAGAAAATGCAGTAAAGCATGGTATACAAAAAAAACTCAACGGGGGGTTTATTTCAATACAAAGCACCATAGAAGCAGATAAGCTGATGGTGCGCATTAAAAATACCGGCATACTTACCCGCCTGGATTCTGGTGGCTTTGGCATACTTAACACCCGCCAGCGCCTTGAATTATTGTACGGAGGGCAAGATCATTTTGAAATTATGCAGGAAGATTCGGATATTGTGAACGCAAACCTCAAAATACCTATACAATGAACGCGCTTATTGTAGATGATGAACGCCTGGCCAGGAACGAACTGCGCAGGCTTTTGCAACCTTTTACTCAAATTAATATTATTGGTGAAGCTACCAATGGAGCTGATGCTCTTGAAAAAATACAGGAACTACAACCCGATCTTCTGTTTCTGGACATACAGATGCCTGGGAAAAACGGCTTTGAAATGCTTGCCGAGCTGGAGGGTGACATGCCGGAAATAATATTTACCACAGCCTATGACGAGTATGCATTAAAGGCATTTGAGTTTAATGCGCTTGACTACCTGCTTAAGCCCATTGAGCCACAACGCCTCGAGGCCGCCTTAAAGCGTATTGAAAAGAAAGACGAAGAAACCGGTAACGAAGCTAGCACTTCATTACCGCAAAACTCCATACATGATAAGTTGCTTTCTGAGAACGACCAGGTTTTTGTGAAAGACGGAGACAAGTGCTGGTTTGTAAAGCTAGGCAATGTTCGTCTTTTTGAGTCGGTAGGAAATTATGTACGCATTTATTTTGATAAGCACAAACCACTGATCTTACGCTCCCTCAATGCTTTGGATGACAGGCTGGACCCTGCTGTTTTTTTCAGGGCTAACCGTAAGCACATTATTAACCTGCGTATGATCGAGAGCATTGAACCTTATTTTAGCGGGGGCCTGGTGGTAAAACTACAAGGAGGCGATAAAATTGAAATATCAAGGAGGCAGGCTATAAAGTTTAAAGAACTACTAAGCCTGTAAAAACAGAAATAGTCAGACCCACCACAGCCTGACTATTTTTCAACCTACTCTAATATACACCAATTAACCTAACATTTGCTGTAAGGGAAGGATTCGAACCTCCACAGAGCGGTTAGCAACTGAGGATCAGGGGGAGACAAGCTCCGTCTGATCTTCAGGGTTTATCCCTTATCTCCACCCCCGAGACAGGAGGGCATGTCTGCCAGTTTCATCACCTTACAAATTTAGCAACTGTTTCCCCATTTGCTTACAACAAAGCTAACAAATAAGCCTTTTTAATAAAAATATTTCATAAATATTTTTAAAAATTTAGATGATTCGCAAATTTTACCTATATTTGCTGCTAATATAACAAAACAACCCGCCACATATGAGCGCAAATTCTGAAATTGATAACGTAGATCTAAAGATCCTTACTCTTCTGATGGATAATGCGAACCTTCCCTACACCGAAATTGCCAAAAAGGTATTTGTTTCGGGCGGTACGGTACATGTTCGCATGAAAAAAATGGAAGAAATGGGCATAGTTACCGGTGCACAACTACGCATTGACCACACCAAACTGGGTTATGATGTAAGTGCTTTCCTTGGAATTTACCTTGAAAAAAGCTCCATGTATGCCGAAGTAGCCGAAGAACTGGGTAAAATACCAGAAATTGTGAGTGTACACTATACAACAGGTATCTATAGCATATTCGCCAAAATTATCTGTAAAGATACACGACACCTGCGCAGTGTACTGCACGATAAAATTCAGCATGTTAAAGGTATACAACGTACAGAAACCTTTATTTCGTTGGAGGAGAGTGTAGAACGATCCATGAAACTGGAAATCTAATTAAAAGGAAAGGGGGCCTGAGGCTCCCTTTCCTTTTAACGCTACTTCTACCCGGGTTAAAATAATTAAGCAGAAATTACCCGTTTCACTTTTCTTTTCCCCATATATTTGTTTAGCATACAGCTAACATAACACTATGGACCCTCTATTAACTTCTGCCTATCATCCCGAATCTTTTAGACAGGCAGGCCATGCACTTATCGATCAGTTGGCCGATTACCTTACTACCACCCAGCAGGAAGGCAAAGGCCCGGTTATACAATGGAAAAATCCGGAAGAGCAACTACAGTTCTGGCAACAATACACCCCTACCCAGGGCGACTTTGCTTCGCTTTTTAAAGATATCATGGAGCACTCCATACACATACACCATCCACAATATATGGGGCATCAGGTGTGTGCTCCTGCTCCTGCCGCTGCATTGGCGGGTCTGCTCAGTGCCTTTTTAAACAATGGTATGGCCGTGTACGAAATGGGCGCTGCCGCTACCGCTATAGAAAAAATAGTAATTGATACTTTTAATACGGTCATTGGCTACGGCCCTGCTGCAGACGGCTATCTTACCTCCGGTGGAACCCTGGCTAACCTCACTGCACTGCTGGCAGCCCGTAAAGCCAAAGCACCCACAGATATTTGGCAAGAAGGCCATAGTAATGCTCTGGCTGTAATGGTATCTGAAGAAGCGCATTATTGCATTGAGCGCGCTGCCCGTATTATGGGCCTGGGTGCAAAGGGTATCATCAAAATTCCGGTAAACGAAAACTTCCACATGCGTACCGAGTTGCTGGAAGAATATTATAATACTGCGCAGGCCCAAGGCCTGCAGGTAATAGCCGTAGTTGGAAGTGCCTGCTCCACCTCTACCGGCACTTATGATAACCTGGAGGCAATAGCCCGTTTTTGCCAGGCGAATGAACTTTGGTTTCACATTGACGGTGCACACGGTGGGGCTGCTGCTTTCTCCCAACAGTATAAACATCTGGTAAAGGGCATTGAAAAAGCAGACTCTGTAGCTATAGACTGCCATAAGATGCTGATGACCCCTGCCCTGGCTACAGCCCTCCTGTTTAAGGAAACACAGCACTCTTATACTACTTTTAGCCAGAAAGCCCAATACCTTTGGTCCAGAGCAGAAGATAACGAATGGCATAACCTGGCTAAGCGAACCTTTGAGTGTACCAAGCTAATGATGAGCATTAAATTTTTTACCTTACTTAAAATGTATGGCTTACATGTGTTTGATGCCAACGTTACAAGCCTATACAACCTGGGGCGTAGCTTTGCTAGTATTATACAAGACCGGTCTCGATTTGAACTGGCCCTGGAGCCTGTATCAAATATAGTATGTTTCAGGTACATAGTGGCCGATGCCAGTACAGAAGTACTAAACCTTTTAAATGCAGAAATTCGTGAAAACCTGCTTGAAAACGGAGACTTTTATGTTGTACAAACAACCCTTCACGAAACGGTTTACCTACGCACAACTCTCATGAATCCCTTTACTACCAGTGAGCACCTCAATGCTTTACTAGATACTATCGAAACTATAGCCGATAATAAAATTACCCTTATTTAGCACTTAATCAATCCCAGCCTGTTCAGGCAACAATGCCAGTACAGGCTGGGAATTTTTCCGCATTCTTTCTGATCTTTTACATCTTAAAATACACTTCTTTACTTAACATAACTATAATATTTATATTACAATTGATCTGTTCCTACTATGGCTTTACACTAAGTTTTTTGAAACAACAGTTCATGAATACCTGCCAATAATAAAGCCCTAATGCAGTTGTGCAAAAGGGCCTTATATTAAGATTGAACTATTATAAAAAACTGTCTTTTTAGGGAAGTGCCTGTTGAAGCTCCTGGTAAATCTGTTCGTTAGACTGGCTTCTGGAGGAATAATAAATCTTTTTCCCATCATTGGTTTTTATGAAAATATACGGAGCCTCTGCATCATTCAGGATTAACCTTACTGTTTCTCCGGAAGCTGTTTTAAAGAAACCTTTCCGTATATCGCCCATGGACATTCCGTTTACCCGGAGGCGAATTTCCGGAAGCTCTCTTACCAGCGCTGTACTTGCCACCTGGTTTAGAGGAACCGTAATTCCATAGGTGCCTACCACCTTTAAGCTACTGTCCTCTACAATCATTCTGTCTTCTTTATAGCCTAAATACAACAAGCCCATTATAAAAACCAAGGTACCACCCAAAATATAGATCATCGCTTTATTCCACACCTGGCTGTTGCTGCTTTCGAACCTTTGGCTGCGCCACGCAAAATACATGTAGGCTACAATAGGGTAAATGGAAATAACCAAACCTCCGCCATTGGTTCCCCATAGGTAAATGCCTAGCATTCCCAGCACAAGGAGCGATAAACCAAGAAAAACATGAAACCTCCTGAAATAGGGCAAAAACTGTTTTAAGTTAAACTGCTCTTGTTCCTTTTTGGATTTTGTATTGTAACCAGCCAGTAAATACCCTGCATTATGCTCTGTTACTATAAAGCCTATTGCAATAAAAAATACACTTAGTCCTACAATTACATATACCATAAGTTTCTGTTTATTAAGGTTGCTATCCTTTGCCTACCGGGCGTTTGATATGGGGAGAACGCAGTATATATCCTACTTTAAAGCCTAAACTCAGGCTAGGCAGGGTATGGTTGCCATGCTGCTTCCTAAAATCTATAAACCCTCTCCAGTTAGTAAATTCAGGCCTGTCATATTCCCGCACCCGCACATGTCTAAAGCCAAGCCCGGCATAAATATCAACCACTACCCGTTTAAAGATCACTTCCTGTAGGCCTATTTTCTGGTGCAAGCCATATACCTGTTTTTGCGACAAGTGATCCATGTACTCAAAGTAAGCACAACCATTAGTGCCATCACACTCTCTTCCAAATACCTCATTTCTATATCCCCTGTAATACATAAACAAGAGCTCTGGGGCAATATATAAGCCTCTTAATTGATTGCTGCCGGGTGTTAAATACAGGCGAAACTCATTTCTTAAACGTACACCATACTTGCTATGGATACCAGTATCAAAATTATTTACAGGCAAAATAAATCCTGCCTCGTGCTGCAGAGCAGTATGCTTACCCAGTTGGTGCTCTAGTGCAAACTGTATAGAAGAGGTACCATCTAGCAAGCTTAAAGGACTGAATTTTACAATTGGCGCCTGCCTTACAAACGGCTCCGCAGGCGTCTGCTGCCCTTTAACACCATATGGCAACCAGAAGAGAATGAACAATAAGAGTCTTAATTTATTGGCATGCATTGGCTGTAAGGCGGCTATTGAGTTTAAGTTGCTGTGGCTGGCTATAATTATACTGTAACACACCGCTTTTACCGGTCAGGATCAGGTTTTTGTTGTTAGGAATCACATCAAAAGCATCTACTCCTTCCAGGCTACCTATTACCTGTATGTTTTTGGGGTCTGCTACATTAAGCACTTTCATGCCATGCGCACCTTCGCATATAAAAAGTGTATTACCATCTACTCCCAAACCAAAAGGATTTTTCATGGGGAAGGTCGAAATCATTGTTGGCCTGGTAGCATCGCTGATATCCAGAATTTCCAATTGGTTAACGCCCCTCATGCAATCTGAACCGGTCCTTAAAGTTACGTAAGCCAGGTTACCTTGTACCACCACTGGGTCGCAACTGGTTATATGGTTATAGGTTGACAAAAATTCTGGGTTGTCAGGCCTGGCAATGCTGTAAATGTGCATCCCATTCTGAGAGCCAATAAAAAGCTTACCTTCATAAGGAAAGATTGTTTCAATATCAAAGCCCAGCCTAATGTCCTTTACTTTTACAGGTAAGGAAGGATCAGCAAGATCATATACATGCATCTTTTGCGTATCCACTACATATAAGAATTTTCCTACCACAGCAAACCGGGCCATGGAACCTCCTTTGCCTGTACCACCGGGGCCAATATTATCGCCATCGCAGGAGGTAAAGCCTACTACCACGCTTAGCGTCAAAACATAAAGCAATATCTTTTTCATAGAATTAAAGGCTATCTGAAACATTTAGGATTAGTCAATAAAGCTTCTGCCCACCCAATTACGGGGCCCTTTGATGGATCTACACACTCAAAGCTTACACCCCGCTGTACAGGATATAGCATATTTACTTCCTCTATAGCATTCTTAACTTTATTTACAAAGGTAGCTGCCTGTGGATTGGTAATATTAATCACAACAATATCAGAGAACTGGTCTGCATACAAAAAACCATCACGCACAGCCATATCCACGTTACCTGCTACTCTAATAAAACTAAGTTTTTCTGGCCGCTCAGGGTTGCTGTTATTGATAATATGGATCCCCTTATGTAGTTCGTTAACAAATAAATAAGGACCGTATACATAAATTTTACCAGGGGTACACATTTCCTGGGGCGGCAATACCTGTACCTCCAGGTCTTCCCAATTTCCATATACAGGTTTTAAACCCATTATCTCTTCTGGCTTTTCATTATTACCATGGCAACTTGCCAGCAATAAGGCCATAGCCATACATGTAAAAAATAGATGTTTTTTCATATCTTTTGTAATTTTTCTGCAATATAAAATTTATGCAACAAGGTTGCAATTATTAACTGTTTTATTTTAAAATTTTTAATCAGCTAATTATAAAACTTAACTCAAAGCCTTCTCGTAGGCTAAAGATTAGCATTTACCTGGCCTATAAAGTTGTTGCTTACGCTTTATTTTACCTAAATTTATTATAAAAGGCTATGAATAATATGGATGAAAATCCTGGGAATACTCCACACTTATCAACTACAAACAACACCTCTCCTATTACAAAGCCACAGGCCGAACAGTATAGCAATGGTGTAGCCATGACCAGCAAGAACCTGCATCTCGATGAAACCTTTTATAAACAGGTGCTGGAAAGCCTGGAGGATTATGCTGTTTTTACAATTAACCGCGAAGCACTGGTTAGTAGCTGGAACAAAGGTGCAGAAAACCTGCTGGGGTACTCCGAGTCTGAGATTATAGGCAAGAGCGCAACACTTTTTTATACCTCCGAAGATCAGCAACAGGGCGCACTGCTTAAGGAAATGCAAGAGGCCCTGGCGCTGGGAAGAGCAACCGATGAGCGCTACCACGTTCGCAAAAATGGCAGCCACTTTTGGGTTAGTGGCCTTGTTTTTCCCTTAAAAGATAAACAGGACAACCTTATTGGTTTTACCAAGGTAATGCGTGATATTACCAGGATACAGCAAACACAGCAGGCCATTCAACTAACTGAGGAGCGCTTTCAGCTTATAGCCAAAGCCACCAATGATGTTATCTGGGACTGGAACCTCCTTACCGACCAGATCTGGTGGAACGTTGGCTTTAAAACTTTGTATGGATACAGCGAAGAGCAGATCGAACCTGGTATTGAATCGTGGTATAACCGCATACACCCTGAAGACCGGGACCGGGTAGTTAATGGCATACACCAGGTAATTGATAATGGCGGCAAGCAATGGATGGATGAATACCGCTTTCTGAAAGCTGATGGTAATTATGCCTATATAATGGACCGGGGCTATGCATTGCATACAGAAGAGGGAATACCTTACCGTATGCTCGGGTCCATGATGGATATTACTGAACAGAAAAAGGTAGAAACTACATTAAAAGATAGTAACAGGCGCTTTCAGAGCCTTGCCGATACAGTACCCAATATGGTTTGGGTTGCTGAGCCTGACGGATTTGTGAGTTATTATAACCTGCAATGGTACCAATACACGGGTATAAACTTTAGTGCATCGCAGGGTTGGGGATGGGAGAACGTTATACACCCGGATGACCTTCCTGAACTACTCAGAAAATGGAAATACTCCCTTGAAAATGGAACCTACTATTCTGCAGAGGCCAGGCACCGAAATAAAGCAGGCGACTACAGATGGTTCCTGATCAGGGCGCTACCCTATAAAGATAGCCAGGGTAAAATACAAAACTGGTTTGGCACTTGTACCGATATAAATGATACAAAAGCAAATGAACAAAGCCTGCTTGAAAGTGAACGCTATTTCAGGGCCATGGCTGATAGCGTACCAGTAATTATCTGGGTATGCAACCCCGAAGGACTTTGCACATATCTAAACAAACAATGGTTTGATTTTACAGGGCAAAGCAATAGCAAAGGACTAGGACTAGAATGGGCAAGCGCAGTACATCCTGACGATCTTGAAATGGCAAAGACAGTATTTCTGGAAGCCAATAAAGCAAGAAAACCCTTTAGCCTGATGTACAGGTTAAGAGAAAAAAACGGAACCTACCGTTGGTTCATAGATGCTGCCACTCCCAAGTTTGACGAAAAAGGCAATTATGAGGGCTTAGTAGGTGCTGTAATTGATATCCATGAGCGTAAACTGGCAGAAGATGCCCAGCAACAATTAACACATAAACTTGCCTCTGCCAACAAAGACTTACAAGCTTATAACCTGCGCATTCATAACAGCAATGCAGAGTTACTTGCAGCCAACGAAGCTCTTAACCGGCTTAATGCCGACCTGGATAATTTTGTATTTACTGTTTCACACGATCTTAAGGCTCCCCTAGCAAATATGGAAGGGCTTTTGGCGCTCTTTATGCGTAACATGTCCAAACAACTACCTGACACAGATAAGGAGATTTTTGATATGCTGTCGGTTTCTTTTAACAGGTTTAAAAATACTATTGAAGGATTGATTGAAGTTATTAACGCGCAACAGCACTTACATACCACCGTTAACCCTATATCCATTAGTGAGGTAGTAGCAGAAACGCGCCACGATATCAAAGCTATGCTTGAACAAAGCAATGCCCTTATCCAAGAAGAATACCAAGAAGAGTACATTCCATTTGCATGGGTAAACCTGCAAAGCATTGTATTTAATCTTTTATCGAACGCCCTTAAGTACCGTTCTCCTGCCCGATCCCCTATTATCTCAATACGTACCTACCGGCATAATTCCTTTATTGTACTTGAGGTAAAAGACAATGGCCTGGGTATGACAGAACAAGAAGTAGCCAAGTTGTTTAATATGTTTAAACGCTTCCACACCCACATAGAGGGTACTGGCGTAGGGCTGTATATTATCAAAAGGCTGATTGAAAATAACGGTGGTGAAATCATGGTAGAGAGCCAGCCAGGCCAGGGCTCTGTTTTCAAGGTATTATTTAAGGATGCGTAAATGTCTTTACCCTGTATATACTATGTTAACCATCTGCTTTTACCGGATCTCTTGCTTATTTTGCATTAATCAGCCAATGACATCATACACTTCTACTCTATGTTTATAATAAAAGTACGCATCAACAAAGCATCTTGTACTGGTTATAGTTGTTTTACAAATAGCTACTTTTTAGTGTAGCTGAGTTGATGTAATTAATAATATTGCTAAAAATAGAATAGCTAGGTAATTAGCATTAAAAATAAACTTGTCTTTTAAAAAAGCACCACCTTTACAGTAAATAAGATAAACCGTTCTGCTTTACAAAGCACCGTTTCTCTTGACCTGACTAAAATCATTTTTTGTTCACTCGGTTTATCACGTAAGCAGGCATCAATGAAATTATCTAATCCCCTTCCCTAATAGTCTTATTTTAATCAAATTCTGATAGACTTCTTCTATGCTCAATCAGGATTATCTATAGGATCTATTATATTTTAAATAAAAAAGCGCTCAGGGAAACATTAAAAAAAAATCTTTGTTATATCTTTGTAACGTAAAATAGAATAAATCTAAATAAGCATCATAGATGAGCAAAGACACCGAAATTCTAGAAAGTTTAACCAGTTCCGAGTACAAGTATGGCTTCGTTACCAATATCGAGGCAGATGCTGCACCTATGGGATTGGATGAAAATACAGTTCGGTTTATTTCTGCCAAGAAGAACGAACCTGAGTGGATGCTTGAGTGGAGACTAAAAGCCTATCGCCTGTGGTTAACCATGGAAGAACCAAAATGGCCTAATGTATCTTACCCTGCTATCAACTACCAGGACATTATATATTACTCTGCTCCCAAGCAGAAAATAAAACCAAACAGCCTTGACGAGATAGATCCTGAATTACGCGCTACCTTCGAGAAGCTGGGTATTTCACTTAATGAGCAAAAACGCCTTACAGGCGTAGCGGTTGATGCCGTAATTGACTCAGTATCGATTGCCACTACCTTTAAAGAGAAACTGGGCGAACTGGGCATTATCTTCTGCTCTATGAGCGAGGCGATTGAAAACCACCCTGACCTGGTGCGTAAGTACTTAGGCTCTGTGGTTCCGGCTACCGATAATTACTTTGCAGCCCTTAACTCGGCTGTATTCAGCGATGGTTCTTTCTGCTACATCCCTAAAGGGGTACGCAGCCCGATGGAGCTATCCACTTACTTCCGGATCAATGCGGCCAATACCGGCCAGTTTGAGCGTACCCTTATTGTAGCCGAAGATAACAGCTACGTAAGCTACCTGGAAGGCTGTACAGCCCCAATGCGTGATGAAAACCAGCTCCATGCTGCGGTGGTAGAGATTGTGGCACAGGAAGGCGCAGAAGTAAAATACTCGACTGTACAAAACTGGTACCCTGGCGATAAAGAAGGCCGTGGTGGTATTTATAACTTTGTAACCAAGCGTGGTATCTGTAACGGTGCCAACTCTAAAATATCCTGGACGCAGGTAGAAACTGGTTCTGCTATTACCTGGAAATACCCTTCGGTTATCCTGAAAGGTGACAACTCCATTGGCGAGTTCTATTCAGTAGCGGTAACCAACAACATGCAGCAGGCCGATACCGGTACCAAAATGATCCACATTGGCAAAAACACCAAGAGCCGTATTGTATCAAAGGGTATATCCGCAGGTAAGAGCCATAACTCTTACAGAGGTTTGGTAAAAGTAATGAAGCGTGCCGAAGGCGCCCGTAACTTCTCGCAGTGCGATTCCCTCTTAATGGGCGACCGTTGCGGAGCACATACCTTCCCTTACATTGAGGTACAGAACAACTCTGCACAGGTAGAGCATGAGGCTACTACTTCTAAAATTGGCGAAGACCAGATCTTCTACTGCAACCAGCGTGGTATTGCCACCGAAGATGCCGTAGCCTTGATCGTAAATGGCTATGCTAAAGAGGTATTAAACCAGCTGCCGATGGAGTTTGCCGTTGAAGCACAGAAATTATTGGCCATTAGCCTTGAGGGAAGCGTTGGATAATCCCATAACTTTCACATATAGAACACTTTACAATAGAGGCGCATCCATTGCGTCTCTATGCTTTATAAAAGCTGAGTAATTTTACCTGAAATCAATCTAAACAAACAATAAGCACAACACAGTACCATGTTAAAGATAAACAACTTACAAGCGTCAATTGGTGATAAAGAAATCCTTAGGGGCATTAACCTGGAAGTTAAACCTGGTGAAGTTCATGCCATTATGGGACCCAATGGCTCTGGTAAAAGTACCCTAGCATCTGTATTGGCAGGCCGCGAAGACTACGAAGTAACCGGCGGCAGTGTAGAGTTTCTTGGTAAGGATCTTTTGGAGATGGCTCCTGAAGAAAGAGCCCGCGAGGGTGTATTCCTTGCTTTCCAGTACCCGGTAGAGATACCTGGTGTTAGCACAACCAACTTCCTTAAATCGGCTGTAAACGAAGTGCGTAAACACCGCGGTTTGGATCCTCTTGATGCTGTTTCTTTCCTTAACATGATGAAGGAAAAAATGAAGCTGGTTGAGATAAAGCAGTCTCTGTTAAGCCGTTCGCTAAACGAAGGCTTCTCGGGTGGTGAGAAAAAGCGCAACGAAATTTTCCAGATGGCCATGCTTGAGCCACGTTTAGCGGTATTGGATGAGACCGATTCTGGCCTTGACATTGATGCTCTACGCATTGTGGCCAACGGTGTAAACCAACTTAAAACCAGCGAAAACGCAACCATTGTAGTTACCCACTACCAGCGCTTGCTCGATTATATTGTTCCTGATTATGTACACGTATTGTACAACGGCCGCATTGTAAAATCAGGCACCAAAGAACTTGCCTTGGAACTGGAAGAAAAAGGATACGACTGGATTAAAGCAGAAGCCGATAACATCGCTTAAGCCTTAGCTCCTCCCCTTTTCTAATCCTTAACTAAAATTGATTATTCTCGATGAACGTAGTTCAAGAAAATACAGGCTTACAGGCCGCCCTTGTGGAACAGTTTAACCAATTTGAAACTGCCCTTGCAGGCAAAGCCCAAAGCCCTATCCATACCATCCGTAAGGAAGCCATTAACCGCTTTAGGGCGCTTGGTTTCCCTACTACCAAGCATGAAGAATGGAAATACACTAACGTAAATCCAATCTTAAAGCAATCTTTTGACCTGAGCCGCAACAAGCCTGTGGCAGGTTTTACCGGTGCCGATGCAAAGCAATTCTTCTTCCACCCCGAAGAGGCTAACGTATTGCTTTTTGTAAATGGTGAGTTTGTACCTGAGTACTCTAAAATATTATCGCCAGCGCATGAGCTTACCCTTATGCCCCTGGCTGAAGCCATAGAAAAAAACGTACCTCAGGTAGATGAGCACCTTGGCCGCCTGGCTAAGTACGACCAGGATGCCTTTGCAGCCCTTAACACCGGCTTTGCACAGCAAGGCGCCTTTATTCATATACCTACTAGCAAAGTAGTAGAGCGCCCAACAGTGCTATATTATATTGCTGATAGCAGCAGAGGTAATGTAATAAGCCAGCCCCGCAACCTGATTGTAGCCGGCAAAAACAGCCAGGCCACTATCATTGAGGTATTTGCCTCTAAAGGTGCAGAAACCAGCCTTACTAATACGCTTACTGAAATTTATGTAGCACAAGATGCTGTACTTGACCATTACAAGGCACAGCTGGAAGGTACTACTGCCAACCACATTGGTACTACCCAGGTATACCAGGAAGGCAAAACCAATTTCAGCAATACGACCGTAACCCTTAGTGGCGGACTGGTAAGAAACAACCTTAACATTGAGCTGGATGCAGAATACTGCGAGGCTTATATGAACGGCCTGTACCTGCTGGATGGCAAAATGCACGTAGATAACCACACCCTGGTAGACCACCGCATGCCTAACTCGTATAGCAACGAGTTTTATAAAGGTGTAATGGCCGAGAAGTCAAACGGTGTGTTTAACGGAAAGATCTTTGTTCGCCAGGATGCGCAGAAAACCAATGCCTTCCAGAGCAACCGTAACTTGTTGCTTTCTGATGAGGCCAGCATAAACGCCAAGCCACAGCTCGAGATTTTTGCAGATGATGTAAAATGCTCGCACGGTGCAACCATTGGCCAGCTGGACGAAGAAGCCATGTTCTACTTAAGAGCCCGCGGTCTGGATAAAGAAGGTGCAAGAGCCCTGCTTCTGCAAGCCTTTGCCAACGATGTGCTTGAGAAAATTAAGCCTGAGTTTCTGCGCGAGCACCTGGAAGCCCTGGCAGAGCAAAAACTGATTAAATAAGCTCATGCAGGCCAACTTATGGCCTGCCAGTTTTGTTCTTATACCAAGAAGACAAGAGACATTATGAATCACGTTCAGGATACCAATATATCGACCACTTCTTTTAATGTGGAAAAAGTGCGCAAAGACTTCCCGATTCTCCACCAGGAGGTAAACGGAAAGCCCCTTGTCTATTTTGACAATGCCGCAACTACACAAAAGCCACAGGTGGTTATAGATGCGCTTAGCAGCTATTACTCTACCATTAACGCCAACATCCACAGGGGCATACACACCCTTGCCGAGAAGGCTACTGCTGAGTACGAAGCTACGCGCGACACTATTCAACGCTTTATCAATGCCCGTTACCGTGAGGAAATCATCTTTACCCGTGGCGTAACCGAAGGCATTAACCTGCTGGCGGGTACCTTTGGCCAAAAGTATGTAAACGAAGGCGATGAGATCATCATCTCTACCATGGAGCACCACTCTAATATTGTGCCCTGGCAAATGCTTTGCGAGGCCAAAGGCGCTGTGCTAAAAGTTATTCCTATCGATGAGCGCGGTGATATTATCCTGGAAGAGTACGAAAAGCTTCTTACCGACAGAACCAAGCTGGTAGCGGTAGTACACGTATCAAATGCCATGGGTACCATTAACCCGGTAAAGCAGATCATTGACCTGGCGCATGCCAAAGACATTAAAGTAATGCTTGATGGTGCACAGGCCAGCTCGCACATTACCCTCGATGTGCAGGCGCTTGATGTTGACTTTTATGTATTTTCGGCACATAAGCTCTATGGCCCTACCGGTATAGGTGCTTTGTACGGTAAAAAAGAACTCCTTGAGGACATGCCGCCTTACCACGGTGGTGGCGAAATGATTAAGGAAGTAACCTTTGCCAAAACTACCTACAACGAACTGCCTTATAAGTTTGAAGCCGGTACGCCAAACATTGGCGATACGGTAGCCTTCAGGCATGCCATTGAGTATGTAAATGAACTGGGCAAGGAAACTATTGCCGCATACGAAAATGAGCTGCTGGCTTATGCCACGGAGCAACTGGAGCAGATCGAAGGCTTGCGCATTGTAGGCACAGCCCGTGAGAAGATAAGTGTAATATCTTTTGTAATTGATGGCGTGCACCACCAGGATCTGGCTATACTGCTCGATAACGATGGCATTGCCATCCGTACCGGCCACCATTGCGCTCAACCCTTAATGGACCGCTTTAATATATTGGGAACCTCAAGAGCCTCTTTCTCCTTTTATAATACAAAAGAAGAAGTAGACCGTATGGTAACTGCTATTAAAAGAGCAGTCCGTATGCTGAAGTAGAACCAGGAAACATGACGATAAACGAAACACAAGACCAGATCATTGAAGAGTTTGAGCTTTTTGATGACTGGAACGATAAGTACGAGTACATCATAGACATGGGCAAGAAACTGCCCCCGCTGCCTGAGGAGTACAAGACAGACGCCAACAAAATTAAGGGTTGCCAGTCTAACGTATGGTTACAGGCGAAAAAGGAAAACGGTAAGGTGCAGTTCCTGGCCGATAGCGATGCCGTTATTGTTAAAGGCTTGGTAAGTATGCTCATCAGGGTACTCTCTGACCGCACCCCTGCCGAAATTGTAAATACAGACCTGTATTTTATAGACAAGATCGGCATGACCAAGCACCTGGCACAGACCCGCTCTAATGGCCTGTTGTCTATGGTAAAGCAAATGAAATTCTATGGGCTTGCCTACCAGGCACAGGAAGCGCAATCATAGTATAACCTTAAAAGCACAAGAGCCATGGAAATTACAAGAGATCAGGTAATAGCAGCCATCAAAACCGTATACGATCCCGAAATTCCGGTAGATGTATATGAACTGGGGCTGATCTATGATATTAAAATATACCCGGTAAACAATGTCTATATACAAATGACATTGACCTCACCCGCTTGCCCTTCGGCTGGTACCATACCCGGAGAAATTGAAATGAAAGTGCGCGAAATTGAAGGTGTAGCCGATGTAAACGTAGAGCTTACTTTCGATCCGCCTTATACCCAGGACATGATGTCGGAAGTAGCCAAGCTGGAGCTGGGCTTCATGTAAAGAATTAACTCAGCGCTTTAAAGCGCTGTTTTATAAATCGTTAAACAATTACAAAACAATAATATGTATCCAGAAAATTTAGTAGCCCCCATGCGTCAGGACCTGACAGTGGCTGGCTTTACCGAATTAAAATCTGCTCAGGAAGTGGAGCAAGTTCTTAACAAAGCAGAAGGCACTACACTTGTGGTAGTTAACTCTGTGTGTGGTTGTGCGGCTGGTGCTGCCCGCCCGGGTGTTAAAGCTGCTGTACAAAGAAGCGAAATTAAGCCAGACAACCTGGTTACCGTATTTGCAGGTGTTGATAAGGAAGCCGTATCAAAAGCACGTGAGTACATGCTGCCTTACCCTCCTTCTTCTCCTTCTATTGCCCTGTTTAAAGACGGTGAACTGGTTCACTTTGTTGAGCGCCACCACATTGAAGGCCGCTCTGCCGAAATGATTGCCAAGCACTTGGAAACAGTGTTTGAAGAGTTCTGCGACTAAGCAGCCCTCACTTTGAGCTCTTGCTTAATAGGCATAGAGCCTTTTAATAGCCTCCTGTTTGAGTCTGACTTTATGTTAAACTCTTAACAGGAGGTTTTATTTTTTATACTTGCCCTATATAAATACGTTAATTATATTGAAGGCTGAACAAAGAGAAAGAAAGCACAATCTAAAACTCGCTTATCAGGGATCAACCTATGGAAAACAAACTCTTTTTTATGCTTCTATTGATAGGGGGTATTTTTTTGTTGGCGGGATACATTCTGTTTAAACACCCTCCTAAAAAAATAAACTTCCTGTATGGATACAGAACAAAAAGATCCATGCAGTCGCAGGAAGTGTGGGATTTTGCCCAGGTGTATGCTGCAAGGCTACTGATGAAATTTGGAGGTGCTTTTATTGCTTTGTCATTGCTTTCTTTATTAATCAACTTGCCAGATGGTATAGAGTTTTTATTGATTATAGGGATATTAGTTATGTCCTCAATTGCATTAATTGCCACAACCGAAAAAGCTATAAAATCTAAATTTGAAAGCCACATTTAGACCACCAGGCTAGTGAGGTTGTAAAAACCGGAAGGCACAGCCGTATGCTCAGGCCAACTCTAAGTTCTGCATGGAGGCTTACTCCTGTACAGGCCCCTTCCCAACTGAATCCATAAAACGGATAATTTCTTTGTAGCGCGGGTTTTAGGGCCAGATAACTCCTACACAAATAATTACCAGGTAACAACCTGTTTTATAATAGGTTGCAAAGTGTTATACAACACACAAGTATAAATATCGTTTATTAATCAACATATTTAAACTACTAAGGCTTTTTACTGCATAGCCAATTTTTTATCTGGATTTGTATTTATAGCCGTATACATGCATAACAATCCGGATACTGTCATATTATGCCCTTTCGTTGCTTTGTACTTTTGTTTACTGTATTATGCTTTCTCCTGGGAGCAAAGCTACAGGCATATGCGCAAGAAACACAGCCAGGCTCTCATGACACAATACCTACTAAAACCAACCAGCCACCCCGTATCCATTCCGAAAGCCAGATCCTGAAAGAAACGGATGGCGCCCGTACCCGAGACGAAAAAAACGCTGAATTTTACTCAAAGATCAAAACTTACTCCAGCAGGCATAAATTATTAAACAGGCTATATGGCGTAATATTCAGAGAACCGGCCCAGGGCGCTCCACCGGTGCAGCCCGATGCCTCCAATGATCTGGGTATTGAGCATCAGGGCAAGTACATCAGGAAAGTAACCGTAAAGCGGTTACCTGTTTTCGGCCCCTCTGTAAACGACACAGCAAGAGTATCGAACCGTTGGCTGGGACGGGTAGGAAACCGATTCCATACCAATACGCAACGCTACGTAATTAACAATGACCTTATGTTCCGGAAAGGCAGCCTCTATAATCAGGAGGCCCTTTTAGATAATGAGCGTGTATTACGTCAGCGCCCCAACCTGATTGATGCCCGCATTATAGCCATTCCTACTGCACACCCCGACTCTGTAGATCTAATGGTAATAACACAGGATGTTTGGTCTTTGTATGTAGATGGTGGAGTGGCTCCGCCTAATCGTGCAGACCTGATTCTTGGCGACCTCAACTTTATGGGTATGGGGCACCATTTCCGCAACCAGGTAAACTATGATAGAACGCCTGGCCGCGGATGGGGCTACAGAGGCTTATACACGGTACCCTATATTGGCAATACCTTTACAACAGGACAAGCAGAAATTGCGAATGAGTGGTTCAGGCAATATTATGGCATAAGGCTGGATAAGCAGTTTGTAACACCTGGCACCAAATGGGCCGGTGGATTAGAATTGAGTCGCCAACGCTTACTGGGCAATCTTGCTCCTCTGGATACAGCAGGCATCCATTTTCCATTTTCGTACAACCTAGGCGATGCCTGGCTGGCAAGGGCATTCCCTGTAAAGTTTGGCTCTGACGAGTACCAGGATCGTACCCGTTTTGTAGCGGCAGGCCGCATTACTGGGCTGGATTACAAAGCAAGACCCTTGGTACTCGCTGATTCTAACCAGCTATTCCGCGATCGATTGGGTTTTATGGCATCTTTCGGCCTGTCAGAAAGAAGGTATTTCAGGGATGTATTGATCTATGGCTTTGGCCGCACAGAAGATGTACCCTATGGCAATATGTTTAATATCACTACAGGCTACGAGCGGCATGAGTTTGGTACACGTTTGTATGCAGGACTAGAATTTGCTAATGGCAGGTATCATAACAGGCTGGGATATTGGGCATGGCATGTAGGGGCAGGTAGCTTTTTTGATCAGTTAAAAGCAGAGCAAGGCGCTATTATGATCAAATCCCGTTATTTCAGCAGGCTTATTTCACTCGGGCAGGTTCAGCTCAGGCAGTTTATCAATTTCAGAACTACCTATGGCATTTCTCGCTTTGACGGTGAGTATATAGATCTGAACAACAGAAATGGTATAACAGGCATTAGCAGCCCCTGGCTTATTGGCAATAAACGAGCTTCTTTAAACCTTGAAACCGTATTATTTACTCCTTACAACCTGCTGGGATTCAGAGCTGCCTTTTTCACTTTTGCTGATTTAGGCATTATTACCAACACAAGTATATGGGATAGTCCTCTTTATCAATCATATGGCCTTGGGATAAGGGTACGTAATGAACACCTTGCGCTTAATACCTTCCAGATCAGGTTTGCTTGGTATCCTAATATCCCGGGTAATACGGCCCCTTTTCGAACTGCCTTTGATGGTATTCCTATTCTCAGAATAGAAGACTTCCACATTGGTGCACCACAACCAATACCCTTCCGCTAGGGTTTACCGCCTTAAACTTATACATTTGCAAATCAGGCATCTGTAAAAGTATAGGTCATTAATGGCAAAATTAAATGTGTACTATGCTCCATATTCATTACTTTAGTCTTGTAAAACCATAAGTAGATTAACATACAAAGAGTGTTAGAAGGTAACAGGCATAACTATTCTTTCAAAAACATGTACCTACTTATATTTTTCAGTAAAAGAGCAAAAATATCAAACAATAAAAGCCTGAACGAGGTTAGGTTAAATAAATGACCCAGCCCTTCACATATCATAAAATTGAACCTAAGCATTTACAACCCTGTTGCTTAATAACAGCATGCCTGCTTGGTTATTAGTGATGTATATATGAGAATATCTGTATTTAGAAAAGAGCATTTTAATGCCGCACATCGATTACATAATCCCGAATGGTCTACTGAGCAGAATCAGTCTGTTTTTGGAAAATGTAATAACAGCAATTACCATGGGCATAATTATGAGTTGGTACTTAAAGTAACCGGCGAAATTGACCCCACTACTGGCTATGTAGTTGATATGAAACTACTAAGCGACATTATTAAGACCTATGTTACTGATAAATTTGATCATAAAAATTTAAACCTAGATACCGATGAGTTCAAAACCCTTAACCCAACCGCAGAAAACATTGCAGTGGTTATTTGGAATATTTTAAGGAAACAACTCGATTCGAAACTTGATCTAAAAGTTACTCTATATGAAACAGAAAGAAACTTCGTTGAATATCCCGCAGATTAAAAATATAACCGACCTGAGTGCCCTATCAATTGATGAAATTGGTGACGAGCATATAAGCACTTCTTTTGAGACACCTATGCGCGATGGCGCCTTTGAACTGGATGATGAACTAAAGATTGAGCTAATTGAAAAGCACTTTAAGGAGATAATGCATATTTTGGGCCTGGACCTGAGCGATGATAGCCTGAAAGGTACTCCTCACCGGGTAGCAAAAATGTATGTAAAGGAGATATTCAGCGGGCTTAACCCAAAAAATAAGCCTAAAGTAGCCCTGTTTGATAATAAATATAAATACGACCAGATGCTGGTTGAAAAGGATATTACCTTTTACTCAAACTGCGAGCATCATTTTGTTCCAATATTCGGAAAGGCACATGTAGCATATATCTCTTCTGGTAAAGTAATAGGCTTATCCAAAATTAACCGTGTGGTACAGTATTATGCCAGGCGGCCACAGGTTCAGGAAAGGCTTACCGTACAAATTGCTAACGAACTTAAAGAAATGCTGCAAACTGAGCACGTTGCGGTTGTAATTGATGCAAAGCACCTATGTGTATCATCAAGGGGTATACAAGATGTAAACAGTGCCACTGTAACATCATACTACAGCGGAAACTTTGAAAACGATAATGTACGCCAGGAGTTTTTGCAATATATCTACAATGGCAATAACACTAAGCTTTAATGCAAAGAACATTTTAATTGTGGGTGCAAGCTCTGGCATTGGACTGGAGCTTGCCACACAACTACATGGCGCAGGAGCAAATCTTTTTACAGCGTCACGCTCTTTGCCAGAGGCACTTCAACGCCTAGATACCACACATTTTACCCTGGATGCTTCTCAACCATTATCAGCAGAAGCTTTGCAGGCCTTACCAGATGTACTTCATGGGCTTGTATACTGCCCTGGTACAATAAATTTAAAGCCCTTTCACAGGTTAAGCCGACAGGATTTTCAACAAGACTTTGATTTAAATGTGCTTGGAGCAGTTGATGTTTTGCAAGCGAGCTTACGTCCTCTAAAAAAAGCAGAAGGTGCCTCGGTAGTATTGTTCAGCAGTGTGGCTGCAGGTACAGGCATGGGCTTTCATTCCTCTATCGCTACCTCAAAAGCTGCTATTGAAGGACTGGGAAGAGCATTAGCAGCCGAGTGGGCACCTGCGCAAATCAGGGTTAACGTAATAGCCCCCTCTTTAACAGATACTCCTTTGGCAAGTCAGCTATTAGCCAGCCCCGAAAAAAGAGACGCTGCCGCAAAACGCCACCCTCTTGGCCGTACCGGTACCACAGAAGACCTGGCTTCGGCTGCCCTTTACTTGCTTTCATATAATGCCAGCTGGATGACAGGACAGGTTCTGCACCTGGATGGAGGTATGTCTGTGTTAAAATAAATCCAGACCAGCGTCAGCAAACTGGCCCTCTATAATTTTTAAAATATTCAATAAAACCTACACTATTTAGTGTTAATGTTTTGTTTGTTTGAAGATGTAGCCCGTACTTTTTTATATGATATGCGTACAGGCTCTTATTATATCTAAATCTACCAAGTTAGCCTGAATTAATATTCTATTTAGTTTATGATCGAAACCCCGATTCATATTGAAAATGCAACCAATGAGATATTGATTGCTTATCCGGATGCTGAAGTTCTGTACACAGGAGAATTTGCCACTGTATTCCATTTGCCCTCCAGGCAAACCGCTATTTGTTTATTAACCGCTACCTATGTGCCAATAGCCGATTTCAAGCAGTTGTTTAATGTTGTTTCAGAAATAGTGATTTTGCACAAAATAAGCCGCTTTGTTTTTGATAAACGTGCACTACGCACCTTCCATCAGCCTTCTATGGAATGGTATTTTGTACACTGGAAGCAGGAAATGTATAAGCACAACCTAAAAACCCATCGTAAACTTCTGCCTAAAGATAAATGGTTTGAACAAGCTGTTATGGTAGGTAAGGCTAAGATCATGACTACTTTTTCTGATACCATCATTCCCTTACTGGACATTAAATATTGCCAGAGTATACAGGAAGCCTTAAATTCATAAGGCTATAGTATGCAGTATAACACTATACTTAACTAATTTTAAGCCTATTTTACCCTCAAAAAAAAGCAAGCCTGCTTCCTATTAAGAAACAGAGCCTTGGCTAATACCTGCGCTAAATAGCATTCAAAATACTATTTTACTTATTTTGGCTTTAATACACGTGTACAATGTGAAACATTTAGATTATTTTTTTCTATTTTGTAAGCACAAACCTTACATTGATGAAAAGACTATTACTGCTCCTTTTTATATTTTTTAGCAGCATCAGCATTACTCTGGCTTCGCATATTGTAGGTGGTGAGCTGGAGTTAACTCACGTTAGAGGGAACACTTATATTCTTAGGCTCAATATTTACCATGATGATATAAATGGAGCCAGGAATCCCCAGACAGGTGAACCATATGCCGCAATCGATGAAACCTCTTACGTATCAGTTTTCCGGAAATCCGACAATTCCAGAATAGGTACCTATGCCTTACAGAAAGATGGTTTTTCGATGATCCCATACACTAATATTGAGTGTGAGGATAGCAAGCTCGTTACATCAAAGCATACCTATAGTGCCTCAATTAACCTTTTGCCCGAAATATTTAATCATGCGGGTGGTTATTATGCAGCCTGGGAGCGCTGCTGCCGGAATGGTGTTATCCAGAACATAAACATACCTGGTGAAACAGGCACTGTTTTTTACATGGAATTTCCTGCTGTAGTGCGCAATAATGAGGTATTCAGAAATTCATCTCCTCGTTTATTTCCTCCCTTAAGTGACTATGCCTGTTTAAACAAACCTTTTACGTTCGACTTTTCAGGCAGTGATGCTGATGATGATTCGTTAGTATATTCTCTTACCATTCCATTAAGAGGTGCTACAGAAGCCACTAACAACCCTCCCTTGTGTTGCCCGGGAGCTGCTGGCGCTTCTGCTGCTCCGTACCGAACGGTACAATGGGCACCTGGGTACAGCACCGCATTACAGGTTCAGGGCTCCCAGCCCCTGACAATTGACTCCAAAACAGGCTTATTACAGGTTACCCCGGATCGTACAGGGCTATTTGTTTTTTCGGTAAAATGTGAGGAGTTCCGGAAAGGAATAAAAATAGGTGAAGTACGCCGCGACTTTCAGTTATTTGTAGTTGATTGCCCCGTAAACGATCCTCCTCGTGTAAGTATGATGAACCCGGAAACCGGTAACCTGTACACAGAAGGCGATACCTTATACCTGAAAAGAGAGGATTTATGTCTTAAATTTAAAATAGCCGACCCGGATGTAGAAGAAAAATTAACTATACAGGCTATACCGCTCAATTTTACTCCTGGCGCACCCTTACTTTCCGGAGGCAATACAGCAACGGGCATTGTTAACTCCAGTACAAACCCAACAGACTCTCTGCAGTATGAACTTTGTTTAGAGCCTTGCCTTACACGCAACGGGGAGGCCTACCGTATAAGCCTGCTTGGTAAAGATAACGCCTGTAGTGTGCCTCAAAGCGCCCGCCTCAACCTCATTGTAATTGTAGAACCAGATCCAAACGACCCTCCCCTTGTACAGGTGGCCAACCAGTCTGATACTGTTACTGTGCGTGTAGGCGACAGGCTTACCTTGGCAGCCAAAGGCACAGACCCCAACCTGGACCTGGTAACGCTGATGGCTAAAGGAGAAGGCTTTCAATTATCCGAAAAGGGCATGGCCTTTCCAGAGCGTACCGGTACAGGCGAGGTAGATGGACAGCTTACCTGGACGGTTCCCTGTAGCGCTTTTGGCAACGAAGTCCTAAAGGTTAACTTCATTGCCCAAGACCAGGGTTGTGGGCTTTCTTCCAGCGATACGGTTTCTGTTTGGTTCAGGGTGGAGCATAGCGATTTGCCTGCAGCAATTTCTACAGACTTAACAGAGCACAATGGCCCTTACCGGGTACAGGTACAGGCTGGTACAAGCATAAGCTTTAATCTTTTTGGCAACGACCAGGATACTACCAGGATGCAGCTTACTGCCAAAGGTGTGAATTTTGATTTAACCGACTATGATATGCAGTTTAGCGGAGCCAATGGCACCAGAACCATTACATCGCCTTTTATATTCGCTCCTGGCTGCGATATAGGTGAGCTACCCGAACTGGAGGTAGCCTTTACCCTTACTGAGTTTGCCTGCCCGCAGGCACGTACAGAAACCATACTGGTAACTTTTGAAGTTATTGATACAGTACGTAAGGATATAGAACCCTACAATGTAGTAACGCCTAATGGCGATGGCAAAAATGAGTACTTCTCACTGGAAGGTGTGCCTGTATATGATTGTATGGGCGAGTTTGACTTTGTAGAAATCTATAACCGGTGGGGAAACCTGGTATTTAGGGAGCGTAGCAGCGATTTTAGATGGGATGCAAGCCCCTTTTCGATAGGCTCTTATTATTACTACATTAAATTTGATAATAAAGCTTTTAAAGGTTGGGTAACGGTGCTTAAATAGCACCGTTACTACCCGTATCTTTTTACCAGCGCACCAGTGCAGAGCCCCAGGTAAACCCGCTGCCAAAGGCTGCAAGGCAAACCAGGTCTCCTTTTTTAACCCTGCCTTCTTCCCATGCTTCACTTAATGCAATAGGTACAGAGGCTGCTGTGGTGTTACCGTATTTATGTATGTTGCTTACCACCTTCTCCTTGGGTAGTTCAAGCTTTTCCTGCAGGTAAGATGTAATGCGGTAATTGGCCTGGTGCGGTACCAGTAAGTCCAGGTCGTGTTTTGAAAGCTGGTTAGCCGCTAAAGCTTCCCCTACTGTATCGGCAAGGTTTACAACAGCATGTTTAAATACAGTACTTCCATTCATGTAGGGAAAAGTATCTTTAAGATCTTCCATTTCCTTGTATGAACGTTTCGGGCGGCTGCTGCCCGGATCTTTAATAATCAATTCTTCTGCAAAGCGCCCGTCCGCATGCAGGTGTGTAGAAAGAATACCCCTGTCTTTTTCTGTGCTGGATCGTAATACAACAGCACCGGCACCATCACCAAAAATAACTGCAATAGCTCTTCCATCATCACTCATATCCATAGCAGTAGATTGTATTTCTGCACCTACTACCAATACTGTTTTATACATGCCGGTTTTAATGAACTGGTCACCAATGGAAATGCCATAAATAAAGCCGGTACACTGGTTCCTTATATCAATGGCGCCAATGCCTTCCATGCCTAACTCACGTTGCATAAGTACCCCCGAGCCCGGAAAATAATAGTCAGGCGTAATGGTAGCAAATACGATAAGGTCAACATCTTTGGGACTTACACCTGCTCTTTCCATAGCAATACGGGAAGCTGCAGCTCCCATGCTTCCTACAGTGTCTTTACCTGGCGTAAAAAAACGCCTTTCTTTAATGCCCGTACGCTCAGTTATCCATTCATCTGTTGTGTTGATCAGCTTGGAGAGGTCATCGTTGGTTACTACCCGCTCGGGCACGTAATGGCCTACTCCGGTTATTAAGGTGGTGTACATGTAATTTAATTAAGGTTGCTTACAAATATACAAAATGCTGCTTTGTTTGATACAAAAAAGCAAAGCTATGGAGAATCTTACTGATCAGGGCATAACTACAGGCTCTATTCTGCCTACTTTTGGGATTACCTGAATTAAAAATCGTTTGTTCCTGGGCTCTTGTGCACCACTGTAGCGCCCTGCTCCGTGGAACCCACTGCCAGCAATTATTACTTCAAACGTACCAGAATCGAAGTGGATGCCTCTGCTCTCCCAAAAATTAAATAAAGATAGTGCCCTGCGATAGCTCAGGTTGTAGGCAAAGCTATTTTCTTCCGGATCCTGATTGCGCCACTGTAACGCAGGATTAGTGTATCGGGCGGCCATGCCTTCAATAATTACAACGTAGCGTACCTCCTGGTCTGTTTCAATATTTGTTATGGTGTTGCGCAGGGTCTTGCCCGCCTGGTACAGGTCTTCATGATACCGCGCAGGGATTGATGCATCGCTGGAACGAAACTCTACAGCTATAGCCAGCTCATGCCTCTTATTTATAGAATCATATAAAAAATACTCTCCCTCCAGGGCGCCAAGTGCCAGCTCAATTTCTTTTATTTTCTGGTATTGAGAAGCCATTACGCTTAGTTCCTCGTTACGCTCCCTGAACAATTTAAAACTCAATACAAAGAGCACCAGCATCACTACAAACAGGGCTGTCATGAGGTCGGCATAACTGGGCCAGAAGAAGTTATGGGAACGTTTACTCATACTAAATCTCCCTGATGAACATTGCAGGCACAAAACCCAGGTTCACCAAAATCTGAAGAATAAGCAACATGGCTATAAACATTACAAAAACAATTCCTGCAGTAATGAGAGAGTCTTTAAAACGGTTTTGCCGGGAAGGTGGCGGTGCTGATACTGTGGCAGGTGTTGCGGCCCTTTCTCTATTGCTGATAAGCTCTTTGGTAACACTATCGAGTTCATTTAATATACGTACCCTGCTTTCCTGTTCCAGTTTCTGCAGCTCGATCATTTGCTCGCGCTGGCGTTCATTTTCGGCACGTAATGCTTTCAGGTCATCATTCATCAGTTTTACCTCGCTACCAAGGCCCCGGATCTGTTCTATCAGGCCAGCATGGATGTTATCTTTTTTCAGGGCATCAAAATAGTCTTCTAACTGTACTGCTGCTCTCCGCGAATCTTCCATGAGCACTTCAACCCTTTTACTTACAAAGGCAGTAAGGGCATCATCTGCCTTATCAAAATGGCGCCCCATGCTATCAATGGTCTTATCTGCTGTATCTACATAAGCAGTAAGGTAACGTACCTGCTTTTCAATAAGGTTGTCATTGGTTTTCATGTAGTCGCCCAAATGGTTAACTCCCTCCCGGAAACTTTTCAGATCATCCATAATCTGTTTAATAACCGAAAACGAATCTTTGGCCTGGTGAGTAAGTACTGTGGCCTGCTCTATAGACGCTACAAACTGATCGATATGTTTGAGGCTGTTCTCAATCTTATCAAATACCTGTAGACTGGAAGTAGCCATCTCATTAAAACCTATTTTATCAATGGCTTCCAGGAAATTCTTTTGTAGGGTAAGGTTTTCGGTTATACCCGATACGGTACCTTTAAAAGTATTGATGTTGCCCGAAAACTCTTCATTAAATGCACCCAGGTTTGCTTTAAGAGAGGTTAAGCTGCTGGCCATGTCAGAATTTAGCGATGGCAGCAGCTCGGCCTGCAAAAAGGTGTAATAGCTGTTTTTGTGCCTGTCGTGCAGGCCTCTTGCTTTCCTGAACATAAAGCTGCCCAGGGTAGTAAGCAGTAGCCCATTGGCGCTGGAGGCCATCCCGATCAACACTCCCCCCAAAAAGGTTTGAATAGCATTATCATCTATACTTCCTCCAAAGGAAAGATGAAGCAGGCCAATAATTACCCCCAGGAAGGTACCCATCAAGCCTACATAAAGCGGAAGGGCTATACCCGATTCAATTTCGCTTTGTATAGCATCTGACTCCCGCTCTGAAATATCCCTAAGAATATTAAAATCTGCCGCAGAGCCATGGTTTTTCTGAAGATAGAGGTTGGTAGAACGTAAAATAGTTTTAAAGCCCGCCGGGTAGGTTTTAAAAATGGCCAGCACCTTCATAGGGGTGCCGGATGGCGAAGCGGTTTCCATAACTTCCAGGCCAGACTCCGGGTATAAACCCTCCAAATTCCTGACTTTTTGCCTGTTTTCATTAAAATAATAAAACTGTAATGTTACTACTGCGGCAATAACCAGGATCTCTATAAAAAAGATGAGCTCCATGCTTAAATAAATCTGATTTTTGCTTTATGAACGATAGTCCAATGTAAGCCATTTTTACGCAATTGCCCGGGAGCAATAACTTCTATTCGTGTATGTTTGGAAGAAGAGATCTCAAACTCACAGGCATCTTTTAATAAGCGCTCGCGGTTCTGCAAAGCATACTCATGTATAGACGGATCGTCTACAATAGTAAACGAAGCAGAGGAGTCTCCTTCTTTGTAACTTATTTTGTACAGGCTTCTGCGGTCTGGCATATCGCGCAATTGAGAGCTTACAAAGCCCTCTTCCTTTGGATACTCTGCATAGAACACCCTTTTGCTCACTGCAGCTTCCTGAGGGACTTTGTTACGGTTTCCGCCTTCGCGGGGGTTAGAGAAAGAGCGGTCGCTGGTGCGGTCGCGGTTTTGACCTTCTTTATCGCGATAGTTGCGCTCATTACGGCCTTTATAATTTCCTTCACCGGTATTTCTGTTAAATTGTGCATCCTCCTGCGACTCTGATGGATTAACCCTTGGCTGTCGGAAGGAGTTTTGTGGTTTTGCCTGCTGCTCTTTTTCCCTGCCACGCTCTGCTGCAGGAGCATTGGTAATAACAGAAGCTTTAACCAGGCGCTCTACATCTCTTCTCAGGTCTTCAATTTTTGCATTTAACTTTTTGTAGTCCTGCTGCAGGGATTGATATGCACTTGCTTCGGCAGAAGTGCCGGATGCATTACCCGAAGGATCTGTTTTTTGCTTTTGCGCAACAGGGCCATACCGTGTAGAAATATTGAGGTATAAGTTAAAAAGACTAAGCAGAGTAAGCAAAATAACCAGTGCAGTGAGCCAAACCGGAGCAGAAGCAGAAACAACGCGGTCCTGATCCAGGAAAGCAACTTGTCGCTCCAGTTCTCTTACCCTGGTAGTAAGATCCTTGGATACCATTCTACTACCCGATACAGTATTATCAGTATCCCTGAGTACGGGTACTTCTACAGTAGCCTGGGCTCTTATTTCATCCAACCGCATTTTCAGCTCCTGCTGATAGGGTTTGTTTCGTATCGCCTGGTCGGTTACAATGAAGTTGATCACATCCCTTAGTTGCTCATCCAGCCCCCTATCTTCCTGATACATGTTTCTTCTGGAATCCAGTCTTCTAAAAAGGGCTTCGGTTCTGGAGTTATCACCATACAGCATCCGTATGCGCAATACCATTTCATCATACGGAAACTCGCTACTTTCCATAGACTGAGCAAGGCTTAGGGCACGTGTTCGGGTAGTAATGCTGGTATCATGCTCCAGCACAAACCGGATGGTTGTAATATTAAAATTTTCTACAGTTTGCCTGTATAAGCCTGGTTGTGCCAATACCTGGCCCTGGGCTTTTGCAGAATACAGACCTATGAGTACCAGTAAAATATAAGTAAGCAAATGCACTATGCCAACTCTTTTAAAGCCAGCAGGTAAACTACTTGCGACTATATGTGGTTGCTTAAACATAATAATTTTCATTAAGTTCTTTGGATAGCTTAAACAGGCTATGTACCAGTGGGTAAAAGAACAGGCTTTCCTCCAGGCCTTCCTGTCGGCCTGTATAACGGCTCAAACCTTCCTGCAAGCCATCACGGCCATGTTGCAAAACTGATTTTTTGACAAGGTCCAGGTCAGTGTCTATACCAAAGTAATTTTTCAGGTTCACTTCTTCCTGGTCAAATACAAGGCTCAACAGGTTTTCAATGTTCTGCAAAACACTGGAGGTTACAGATGTATCTATCTCATTGTAGCGTATGCGCTTACTTTCTGCTGTTGCATCCGGAAATCCAGCCAGCACCAGGGGCTGTATTTCGTACGCTTCATCCTGCTCGGCCAGTACGCCTCCATTAGCAGTAGCCTCTTTGGGTTCCTGGTTCAGGATCAACTCAAAACGATCAGGTACCTGAAGCCCTTGTTTACCGCACACCTGCTGTAGAATATGCCTGGTTAACAACCTGATGCCTTTACCTTGTGCACCTCCCAGTGCGTTGATATACAAGCTACCCTTTCCGGAAAATACCAGGTAGCGTGGTATACGCACATTGGCATCTTTATTTATCTGAATATAATTAAGTATCTGGCCAATATGGTAAATTATAGCACTATAGTGCAGCAGCAGTATTACTTTCAGATGCTTATCGTTTCTTAAAAAGTCACTGAACTTTAACTGGGGGGCTGCTTCTTCATCATAATTAAACAGGAAGCTGATGATGTCTGATGAAGCCAGAGCAATTTCTGAATCAATGCCATAGTGGATAAGATCATTGTAGAACTCTTCCATACTTTCGCCAGTAGCTACTGTTTTACGTGTGCTGGCAGCATCTTTACGAGCCCGTTTTTTAAATGCCTCCAAAAAGCCGTTAGACTTATCATGGAACTCATGGGCATTAAAGCCTGCCCCCCAGATAGAGTTGGCACCAAACTTTACGGAGCTTCCATAGCGTGGCACAGCATCCTGGAAAAAGAGTACATCGGTAGTACCTCCACCAATATCAATATTGATAATATTTTCGCCTGCTACCAGCTGGTTGGTTCGCCTCAGGAAATAATATGGAGCTACAGACTCCGTCATGTGCATAAGCTTGCCGGTGCCTGCCATTACTTCTTTAAACAACCGCTCCCAGATCTGGGCAAACTGCTCTTTTTGAAAATCGCCCATGCTAAGCGGGGTAAACCAGGTAACCCGTGCCTTGGCAGGATCGCCACCGTTCAGGATAATTTTGTTTTTAATAAGCAGAAGCAGTTCTTTAAAAAAAGCTTCAACACGCTGGTGGCCTTTTACATCCAGGGCTTCGCTCCATTTTAAATGCGTATGGATAGGAGCCTTACGGTCCAGGCGTTCTTTTTCAAAACTAAAAGCAATATTGATATTACCTAAGGGCACACTGGGCTCTATGGAAAAGTGCTCGGTTTCGCTGGTAGCAGTACGTAAGGGGAAATGGAAACTTGCTCCCCATTCGCTGCCAATAATAGACGGCAAAAACTCCCTTTCCTGAAGAATCAGAGCTTCACGAAGGTTATTGAGCCCACGGGTATAGCGCGAAGCAGTCATTTTACGTTCGCTGCTATCGCCATCATGCGGGCGGTTAAGCATTACTACCTGCAGATCTTCCTCACCAATATTAAAGGGGCGTGGCATCAAGTGCTGATCATCGGAATAAGCTACGTGGGTATTGGTAGTACCAAAGTCAACAGCAAACGAAAATGACTTGCCCCCTATGCTAATAGGCTTCCACCTGGGTATAACCAAGCCTCTGATTTCGCTCTTCCGTATACGCTGGGGATACACTTCAATGTAATCGAAAGCTTTGTCCAGTTCATAATACATAGAGGTACCTACCCTTTCTTCGCGCTTGCTTCTGCGGGTGTTTACTTTTATCCCATTCTGTATTTCGGTATTGCCAGTATAAAACTTCAGGTTATAATCTTCATGCAGGGTTTCTTCACGATCATCAACATCTACAAGCATAAGCTTGTAAAAGGAGTTGTAGCGGGGTTGGTCCTGTACCCTGTAAAAAGGAAAAACGCCCAGGCCCATATTGCACGATACAATCTCTCCTTCATCACCTCTTTTCTCGCGGGTCAGGTACTCACCCTGGCGCTGGTAATATGTTTTTTCGTATACAATTTCGCCTTTGCGTACAGGTATGCTCAGGCGTACAATAACACGTTCACCAGCAAGGCTCGATTCTTTAATTTCAAAGCTCAGGCTACGCTGTAAATCCTGTAAGGTAAAGTAATTAAAATATTCCCTTCGTATAGGGAGCATAAAAGGGAAAAAGCGTTCCTGGGTTTGCGAGGCATTGTGCTTGCCCGTTAAAAAAAACTCTTCGTTAACACCATAAGGAAGACGCAGAATATAATCTTCCAGAAAATCGCCAGTTGTTAAGTAGGGATACACTACATGGCTTCCTGGCAAAATGCGCTGGTTCAACGGCATGGCATCATGCGGCGGCACCTGGGTATTGGGGCTCCAGGCACCTTCAATATAGGTCATGCCGGCACGGTCAAAACCTTGCTTCAGCACAAGTGGCAATGTGCCTTCAACCTCACTGCTGGGCTGAATTACAAAATCGCTGGTCTGGCTAATGCCTGCCAGGTTCTGGCGTTTCTGCACAAACTCAACCCCATTTATATTTACCAGGTTACCCTCATCATCGCGTAGCGGATCATAGTCTTCTGATAGGTATACCCCTGTATTAGTGTTTTCTACAGTAAAGATCTGGTCGCGTACTGGTGCAGGGGCATACTCATCGCGGTTGCGCACTATGTACTCGAACATAGTTTTGCATTGCGTGCGTAGGCCGGGTTGGGCTTTAAACAGTTTATAAAGGTATACCTGGAACTCGTGTGCCCTTTCGCTAAGAGAGAGGCTCTTTTCAAAGTAACGGTCGCCTTTCGGGGTTTTAATATCTATAGGCGCAAGATCCGGACTGGAAAAAAAGAGCGTAAGTGGTGAGGAGCCTCCTATTAGCTGGTGATTATAGCGAACCAGGTAAATGTCTTTCAGCCCTTCAAAACGAGTACCTGCCCCCTCTTGCTGCAGGTAAAGCTCCAACGTACGGCCTAGTAAACGCTGGTTTGGGTTTGCACTATTCAGCAGCGCCTGTATTTCATTTTGCCGGCTCCATTTGGTAATGCTCAGAGGAGCCCTGGCGCGGGAATACTCTCCATAGTTAAACATTAGCTCAAGCATATCAAGGCACTGGGAAACCATACGGTGATAAACGGTTTCTTCCAGGTGGCCTTCGCGGTTTACCATGTCAAAAGCCGATTCGAACAGGTGCATCCGGGCAAAAGGACTTGGCACAGAGGTAAGCCCCCTGCTGGCCTTGCGCCCTTCGGTATCTGTTATTTCAATGATCTGCTCACTGTTAATAGGTCCGCCAATCTGGTGCCAGCCATCATCGGTAGGATTCTTGGTTTTATGTAGGGTGAATTTGTTGTTCATCTGTAAAGCCTTGGTTTTCGCTCCCTTAAGGAAGCGGCTGTATGTTTTCTTCAAACAGTTTTTCAGTACCCTGGTACATCATCTCCATAAAATTACGTGGAGACTTATCCTGCACTACACTGGTGCGAAGATTGTTAAAAATCCCATCCAGGTAAGAGTAATTTACTGGGCTCTTAAATATCTTGCCTTCCTTAATCTGCCTGCCACCATTAATAAGGTGGCTTATATCACCGGTAAGGTTAAAGAGGCGCATGGCTCTCTCGTTATTATAAAGCTCACGCAGCCAAACCAGGTAATGATCTTTAAAAAAGGTATTAAGGTCGCGGTAAAAGGGTTCCCTGTCCAGCTTAGCTGATAGTTCCAGGCTCTCGTGATATGGCTGCCGGTTGGCAGACTTAAGGTGCTCTGTAAAGTGCCGTGCCAAGGCCAGGAACTGGGTAAGGGGCTTACCGATCTGGTCTTTGGTTTCCTGGCCCAGGTGAGCAAAGCCTACATGGCGATAATCGCGGCCATCGCTTTTTAAACCATATTCGTGGTACACGGTGCGGTCCGGATCGTCTATATCATTTTTACGATAGTCCATAAAATCGATAACCGAAAGTCCGCCAATAAGCTCTACTATGTGTGCTGTATTACGCTGTTCTTCGCCTCCTTCACTATTAAAATAACTTTTATTGATACTGTCGGCTAGGTAATACAGCGCATTAAGTCCTTTTAAATTATTAAGGTAATAAGCTAAGGCTGCTTTTGTTTTAGTAATAAACGTGTTGGAGTCGATGGCGCTTTGCTCATTATCTTCCAGCCCGAAATAGGGCTTTACTGTTAGCGCCCCGATCACCGCACGGTTAATAGCACCTGCCCCTGCAAAAGTAGCATCGGTACTTCTGAAATTTTTAAGAAGCAGCGGAAAGCCTGAGGCGCCTGTACCCCCGAATATGGAACTGATAATAAAAATGCGGTCTTCGGGTTGAAACACCTTACCAAACGATTTAAACTCCGGTGAGTCTATCAGTTTGTTCAATACTACACTGCCAATATTGGGGTTTCCTTTAAAACCAACCTCCAGGGAGCTTTCGCGGCTCTTTTTTGAAAAAAGTAAGCTTACCAGGGCTTGTGAAGGGTTAGAAAGATTATGGAAATCAATAAAGCTTTCAAACGTTTCATTATTGGCCAGGAAGGGGAAATTAAAGCCTGCTCCAATTTTACCATCTCGATCATCGGCAAGGTCTTGCAGGGTTGTAATTGGTGTTTTAAAAAAGCCTGTATTACGAGGCCCAAGTTCATCGTGCAGGTTCTTATAAAGCTTAAGCAGATTTAGCGTGCGAACCGTATCTCCGTTGCGCGCATCCGGATCAATAAGTATAGGGATAACCTGCGAGGCATTGATATCTACGCCGGCAGCAAGCAGCATGGTTAGCGACTTAATAACCCGGGCACCAGTACCTCCGATACCAAATAAAAAGAGTTTGCTCATGGTGAGTTGATCTAATAATTACGCTTTACACAGCCCAAAAGCTATCGTAGCGGAAACTTAACAGGTGTATAGGGTGCATGCTTTGACCAGTTTTTTAGTAGTAGCGAAAAAGCCACGTACACCAGTATACTATAAAAGGCATTGGTTACAGCAAATACATAAAAATAACCTTCATAATCATCGCTGGCTACTTCAAGTTTGCTACCGATCCGGTTGAGTGCAATAAAAAAATGAATTACCGCATTGATCAGCATTACTATAACCCAGTAGCTTGTTCGGTTAAAGTGTACCTGGTTGCCTATGCTGTTCAATACATAATAATAGAGTATTACCGCAGCCAGGGTAATACCCAGCATCAATAAACCCACAATAGGAAATACCTCCTGGCTAAGGAGCTCTCTTTCGTTATGCACACCGGCAAAAACCTCGTAAAGGTTTGTGAAGAAATTCATGTTTTGCTACCGCTTTGTTATATATGTATGGAGCCTTTTGTCCATACTGATTGATTATTATCTGTACTTTTTTACTTCTTAACGGGCACCCGAACCGTAAAATAAGGCTCGTTTTCGATAGTGCGGTAGGCCGAACGCAGGCCATTTACCAGGTAGCTAAAAGCAAAGGTCTTGTTTTCCGTTTGCTGAGGCTTGTTGCTTTCCATGGTAGTCCAGTCTTCGTACCACTGCCCGGGCTCTGCCTTCTGCAAAACCAGTTCAAAATGACTTTGGTTGTTGTTTACCGCCTGCAGCTCAAATGTTACAAAATGAGTAAGCTCCTGCTCATCGGCCCGTTGGCTGTCACGTCCTTGTAATCGTATACCCTGGCGTGGCTCAATACTTATAATTTCACCTTCTACATTAGGCCCGTTTTTCCATACCAGGTGTTTCCGGAGGTATGACGGGTCTGTTATACGAGCCGGATATGCATTTAGGTTTAAGCCCATAGCCATTTGTATAGGCTTACCTTTATACATTCTACTGATGTTTAAGGACTTATTATTATCAGCAGGCAAAAATGTACCTTCTCCTTTTTTGTTGGTAGAGTTCAGTAACTGGTAGTTTGGCGTCTGTCCATACCAGAAACCAAAGTACATTTCCTGGGCTGGAGTTATGTTGTTTTGCCTGAATTGCTGCTGCAGAGCTTCGATGGCCTGGCTATCGCCCATAAGCCAGATGTAATAAGGGCGGTTTTGCTGCTTGATGGTATTACCGTTAAACTGCGAGGTAAAGGCATGAATAGCCACTGCTTTGCCTGAGCTGGCAAACTGGTTAAACAACATGGCCACCCTCGACTGGATAATATCTTTGTCAGCCATCTTAAAATCAGATAAGATAAAGTCAGACACAAAAATATCAACCGTACCAGGCTCATGCTGCTGATGGATCATGCGCAGAATATCAATTATTTCAGAGCTTCTTCCCCTGGCAAGCGCCGGGTTAGTAAGTATATCCTGAAAGCGATCTGCATTTTTGATAGTATCAGTACGGGTGCCTTCCGGAATGATCTGATAGAAGGTTTCCTGCACAAACTTACGGGTATCACTCCGTTCCAGGGCAGCCACTAACCTGGAAACAGTAGCCTTAAACTCTGTGTCGCCTACTAGAAAACCACTCATACTGGCAGATGTTTCCATATACAGGTTAAGCTTATCAATACCTTCAGTACTTTGTCGGGCAGGAGTTTCTGCCTCTGCTGGTTTTGACTGCTTTGAACCTTTGGTACGGCTATCGCCTCCGCAAGAGGCCAATACAAATAAAAATAGAACAGGAAGAAGTTTATAATTCATGCGATTGTGATCAATTAATACTACCTTTTGGTATAGTTTACATGCAAGCATGTACTGTGCCACATCAAAGAAGTTAAAAGCGAAAGAAACGTGGCAAGCCTGGGTGCATCTGGTTTTGTGGTGTCTACCAGGCCAGTCCGGGTAGGCAAAACAAACCATTGATAATACGATCAATAATACAAAATATTATTTGTATTAATAGTTTTGGCCTTATTGATCATTTATACTCTTCTGCTACAAGGCTTTGTAATATAAAAAAGTATTTAAATTCGAAGCATAAGTACCGGTTTTGCATTTCATACGTAAACAAATAAGAGAATGGCCAGTTTTAGATGCTAAAACTATATTGTTAATTTGGCAGGCAAAACCTAATACCTTCTGTTACTTCCTTTTAAATGATTACAATTATTTCAGGCACGAACCGCACAAACTCAAATTCGATACTCATTGCCAGGTATTATAAACGCTTGTTTGAGTCTTTAGGCACAGCTGCGCAAATTCTGGACCTTACCGAACTACCCAATGATTTTATATATAGTGCCTTATATGATAATGCCGGTCAGCACGAAGAGTTTAATGCATTTCAGGACCTGATAGATGCTGCTGATAAGTTTTTGTTTATTGTACCGGAATACAATAACTCTTACCCTGGCGTGCTAAAAGCGTTTATTGACGGGTTACGCTACCCAGGTAGCTTTACAGGTAAGAAAGCCGCTTTGGTAGGCCTTTCGGCGGGTATGCAAGGCGGTGCATTAGCCATTAGCCATTTTACAGATGTGCTCAATTATTTAGGGATGCATGTACTGGCACAAAAACCAAAGCTTGCATATGTACACAAATACCTGGAGCAAGATGAAGTGAGCAACCCTTTGTACCAGCAACTAATCCGCGAGCAGGTGGAGGCCTTTACCAGCTTTTAATTTTTTTTGTGTTATAGCTTACCATGTTTAACAAGCGATTACCAGTAACATACTACATTCTTGTGCAACCTTTTTGGTGCTTATAGGGTCATGAATATGAAATTGGTCTCAGTTTATAAGTTAACGTATAACAAAAGAACATCATGAACCCCCTGCGTTTTCTCTATTTATTCTTTATTATTATTGTTCTTGCCTCCTGCCAGAAAGATGAAGAACCTGCATTAGAAAATGCAAGCATAAAATCGGTAAGTGTAGAAAGCGAGATGTCGCGAAGTGCTGCACAACAGATAGAGGTGCTTATATATAAACCAAATCCCTGTACATCGGTAAGTAAAATAAACACATTGGTTTCCGGCACTACCTATACCTACGACATTATTCTGACTAATACTGCCCAGATGTGTGCCCAGGTAATTGCAGATGAGGTAGTTACTGTTACTTTTAGTCCCCAGGCAACCGGGCCACATATATTACATTTTCTAATTAACGGTAGGCTTTATGAAACACGTACTGTACATGTAAACAGTTAATTTAAGATATACCATAAATTACCTTCGTTTTATCAGAATAGTAAGGCAAAAAAATAAAAAGGCTGCTTCAGTTTAACTGAAGCAGCCTTTTTTTATTTAGCCAGAAGCAAATTAGTCGATGTTATCGTGCAAAAACTTGTTGTTCCCTAAAATCTCGTTATCATCTGTCAGGTTAAAACGAGATATGTTACGCTCTGATGAGTGTGGGATTTCTTTCAGGTCAATTTTCTTGCGCAAGTAAGCGGGTTCGTCCATGTCGCGCATTTCGCCACTGTCATAGGTGTTACGACCCATACTGCGTAATTTGTTTACACGCTGTCTGTACTGCTCAGCTACTCTTCTTTTGTGCTCTTCCTCATCCTCTACAGGATTAGAGTTACGCTCAGGCTGCTGAGAAACTGTTTTAGTTGTAATGGTATACTGAGGGTCCAGGTCAATATAGTTCCTGCTTACCTCTTCACGCTCATACTCCTCGGCTACAGGCTTTGCAGTTTGTTTAGGAGGATTATTGATGGTAAAAGGCACTTTAGCAGGTTCCATTTTGGGCATTGGAGCTTGCTGAACCGGGCGGTTAGACTCAAGGTCTACTACTTTTCTGTTCAGCTCCATACCATTTTCTTCAAACTTTTCGAAACCGGTAGCAATTACTGTTACACGAATGCAATCGCCAAGCGCATTGTCAACACCATGGCCAAAGATTACCTCAGCAGTATCACCTGCTTTTTCCTGGATATAGGCTGTAATCTCGATAAGTTCATCCAAACGAAGCTCAGCTTCTTCACCGGATACAATAGAAAGAAGTATTTTCTGTGCTCCAGTAATATCTTTATTATTAAGAAGTGGTGAAGACAGTGCCTCTTCTGCAGCGCGGATGGCACGTCTGTCGCCTTTTGTTTGCGAAGAACCCATTACCGCTGCACCTGAGTCGCGCATAACCGTCTTTACATCTTCAAAGTCTACGTTTACATAACCAGGTACGGTAATAATTTCTGCAATACCTTTAGCGGCTGTGGTGAGTACGTTATCAGCTTGTGCAAAAGCCTCACTGATAGACAGGTTACCAAATATCTCGCGCAGGTTATCGTTCAGGATTACCAGTACAGTATCGCAACTGGAGCGTAGTTCGCTTATACCCAGATCGGCTTGTTGTCTTTTTTTACGGCCTTCAAAAGCAAAAGGAGCGGTTACAATACCTACGGTAAGAATATCCATCTCTTTTGCAATTTTAGCAATAACGGGCGCAGCTCCGGTACCGGTGCCACCACCCATACCTGCTGTTATAAACACCATTTTAGTACCATCAGCCAGCAGGTCGCGAATCTGGTCGCGGCTTTCAAGGGCTGCATCACGGCCTTTTTCAGGGTTTGCGCCTGCTCCAAGGCCTTCTGTTAGGGCATCACCAATTTGTAATTTATTAGGTACAGGGCTTGTTTTTAGAGCCTGCGCATCTGTATTACAGACTACAAACTCTACATCCTGTATACCTTGCTTATACATGTAGTTTACCGCATTGCTGCCTCCTCCTCCTACACCGATCACCTTAATGATTGACTTATGGTGGCTTGGTAAGTCAAATTTATACGTATTGTCAGACATGTTTTATTCTTTTTATCTTTTTACAAATGGTAGAGCCTAGTACTCAGATTTATTGTCAATATCGTCTATCAGGTAGTTCTTGGTTTTATCCAGGAACTTTCTGAAAAGGTCACTTCCTCTCGATTCCTTCTTCACAGCCTTTGGCTGCGCTTCTACTTCCTGCTTTGCTTCTGCATACAGGTTCTCGCGCTCGTCTACCGACTTAAATCCAGCCAATACCAGGCCGATGGCAGTTGCATACATTGGGCTCTTTACCGTTTGTACTTTACTACGGCCCAGGTGCTCATTGGGGTAACCTACACGTGCATCCATACCGGTTAAATACTCGAACAGATGCTGTACACTTTGCAGTTGTGCCCCCCCACCTGTTACCACTATACCGCCAGCCAGTTTATGCTCAAAGCCAGAGTGTATAATTTCGGCATGTACCAGTTCTATAATCTCTTCCATGCGGGCCTCAATGATATAGGCAAGGTTCTTCATGGAGATTTCTTTTGGCGGGCGGTTTCTCAGGCCTGGAATAGAGATGATCTCATTTTCTTTAGCCTCTTCAGCCAATGCATTACCAAACTTGGTTTTTAACAACTCAGCCTGGTTTTGCATTACCATACAGCCCTGCTTGATATCTGAAGTAATGATATTACCACCGAAAGGAATTACAGACGAGTGCCTAACAATGCTATCGTGGAAGATCGCAATGTCTGTTGTACCGCCACCGATATCAACCAATACTACGCCAGCTTCTTTCTCTTCGTCAGTAAGCACTGCCATGCTGGAAGCCAAAGGCTCAAGCACCAGGCTCTCAATTTCAAGGCCGGCTTTGCGTACGCATTTATTTATATTGGTAATGGCATTAGCCTGTGCTGTAATTACATGGAAATCAGCCTCCAGGCGTACACCCGACATACCTACCGGGTCTTTAATACCCGATTCATAATCTACGGTATAATCCTGTGGCATTACATGTATAATCTGGCTCCCTGGAGGGATCACGATACGGTACATGTCATTGTTAAGGCGGTTAATATCCTCAACGGTTATTTCATCTTCGCCAGAAGAACGGATAATGCTGCCATGATGCATGGAGCTCCGGATATGCTGGCCAGCAATACCTACATTTACTACCTGAATATCAATACCAGATTGCTCTTCTGCTTCGCGTACCGCCTTGATGATACCGGAAACCGTTTTATCAATATTTGTGATCAAACCTTTAATTACACCCTCAGATGGTGCTTTCCCCATACCCAGAATTTCGAGTTTTCCGAACTCGTTCTGGCGTCCTACAACTACACAAATCTTGGTGGTACCGATATCGAGACCTACTACTATTTTATCTTTTTGCATAAATCAAAAGAATTATTCACAAATGATCTGATTCTGATATTTCAGGTTAACTTTTTCATAACTGTTCCACCCCTTGGCAGGCAATATCTGTTTATAGAATACCTTTAGCCTCCTGAACTTGGAAGCGATTTCTTCTGCTTTTCCAAACTCGATTATTTGCTTGCCAACCTGCGGATACAGCCTTATCTCATCGCGGCTGTTAATTAATACATGTGCGATTTGCGCTTTCAAAAAACGATCAGCATAAATATAGCTTACCATTTCGTGCAACGCGTGCAGACTTTCTTTTTCCTGGAGCTCTTCCAAGGGCATCCTCGAAAACTCTCCCCCTTCTACCAAAAGCACCCTGGCCGTATACCCAGGAGACACAGGAAGCAATTTTCCTTTATCACTCAGGTAAACATCAGGGCCGCTTCTCCGGATAATCCTTGCTATAGGTCTGGCCTGCCTGATATCTATAGCAAGATTTCCATTTAAGTTGCGCGAAACCTGCGCCTTCTCAACGAAGCTGTTTGCATACAATTTACTTTCCAACTTCCTGAGATCCAACTCACCCTGCTTCCTTCCGATTAGCAAGGAAGATTGATTATCGGTAATTAGCGCTAATACATCCTCCTTGTTTACAAAGTGGTTCTCAAACTGGTTATCAATATGCACTACAACATCACTGCATGTTCTGTTATCTTGCTTACTTCCGGCAAATCCCACAAGAGAAATTACACCCAATCCCAATACTGAGATTTTAACTCCTCTTTTGATTTTTACCCCCAACCACTTCATATCCAGACGGTAATTTACAAGATCCTTATTTAGCTTATTTTTTTTGAAGTTTTTTCTACCCTGCCTTGGTATTTAAGTATTTTTTTGTAAATCAAAAGACACTAAATATCCCGCCTTTATTACCCTTCAAAAGTCTGCAATTAACCATATTTTAGTCTATTTTAATAGAAAATCGGCTAATTTTTTTTAACTGTTTTTCTAAATATTACCCTCGCCTTTTGATAGGATATAATTGATAAATTTAGAAAACTTTCCGCTAAACATTGCTAGTAAATGTATTATTTTTTTTAATTATATTTTTAATTGACGATATAAGCTGATCTATATCTCCGGCACCTAAGGTTGCTATAATATCAAAGCTCTCATTTTCAATTACCTTTATTACATTGTAAGAACTCTCAACTCTCTTACGAGCTAAAGTAATCTTATTTAAAAGCATTTCAGAAGTTACTCCTTCAATCGGTAATTCACGAGCCGGATAGATAGGCAATAATATTACTTCGTCTGCACGGCTCAGACTGGCAGCAAAATCATCTGCAAAATCGCGGGTGCGGCTAAACAGGTGTGGTTGGAAAACAACCGTCAGTCTCCGCTCCGGATACAAAGCTCTTACTGCATTGATAAATGCGGTAATTTCTGCGGGATGATGTGCATAATCATCTATATATATAGTGCCCTTTTCACGCACTATGTATTCAAACCTGCGCTTTACTCCCTTAAAGCTACTCAGAGCCTGGCTGATTACTTCTGGAGCAATACCCAAACTCAACGCTACAGTTGCAGCAGCCAGCGCATTCTCTGCGTTGTGCAGGCCAGGCACCGTCAGTATAATGTTATTTACATTTCCTAAAGCACCCTTTATATTAAAACAAAAGGCACCATCCTTAATCTCCAAATCATCAATGTACTGGTCACCCTCCTTATGATCGTATTCTACTACCTGCTTCTGGTTGCCACTCTGAGGATCAAGCCCCAGGCCTTTGTGAATGATCAGCTTTCCACCCGGCTTGATCTTAGCAATAAAATCGTTAAACGATCGCTTTACTTCATCTTTCTCACCATATATATCCAGGTGATCTGCATCTGAAGAAGTAATAATGGCAATATCCGGATGAAGCGTTAAAAATGAACGGTCGTATTCATCAGCCTCTACTACTATTACCTCTTTATCAGAGCCGGCACCCAATAGCAGGTTGCTGCTATAATTCTGGGTAATGCCTCCTAAAAAAGCAGTAACATCAAGGCCGGCTGTACTCAGAATATGAGCTACCATTGACGAGGTAGTGGTTTTACCATGCGTGCCTGCTATAGCAACTGTAAATACATTTTCTGTAAGAAGACCCAATACCTGCGACCGCTTCAATACTGTATAGCCTTCATTTCTAAAAAAATTGAGCTCTGTATGTTGCTGTGGCACAGCAGGTGTATAAATAACCAGCAGGCTTTCTTTACGGGTAATCATTTCTTGGCTTACCTGTGCAATATCATCTGTATAGTGTACGGCTATACCTTCTTCTTCCAGCTTTTTGGTAAGTTCTGTAGCTGTTTTATCATACCCTGCTACATGGCAACCTCTTGCTTTGAAGTAACGGGCCAGGGCACTCATGCCTATACCGCCTATACCTATCAGGTATACATATTGTATATGTTCTAGCTTCACTGTACGAGTTTTAAAATTTCTTTTGCAATATCCTGGGCAGCGTTGGGCTTAGCCAGTTTACTTACTTGCTGCGACAGGCTTTTTTGTTTTGCCTCATCATTCATAAGGTCCAGCATGGACTGTGGTAACTTTTCACGGGCTTCTGCATCACGAATTAGTATGGCAGCATTACTTTTTACCAGCTCCATGGCATTTTTGGTCTGGTGGTCTTCGGCCACATTGGGTGAAGGCACCAATATAGAAGGCTTACCTACCAGGCAAAGTTCAGAAATAGATAGTGCCCCTGCTCTTGACACCACTACATCAGCTGCAGCATACGCTTTGCTCATGTCCGTAATAAAAGCCTCAGCAAAAATTCCTTTTCCCTGGTAAGGCTTTACCTGCTCCTGGGCAATTTCTATATAACCTTTCCCTGTTTGCCAGATGAGCTGGTAACCAGCTTCTACTAATTTAGGTAAGGCAAGTGCAATACTTTCATTTATGGTACGGGCGCCAAGACTACCTCCAATTATCAGGAATGTTTTCTTATCAGCAGCAAGCCCAAATGATGCCCTGGCTGCTGACATGGATATATTTTTATCTGCAATATCTTTACGAACCGGATTACCCAGAAGTACTGTTTTTGAAGCTGGAAAAAAGCCTTTCAGGTTCTCGTACGCTACACAAATACGCTTGGCTTTACCTGCAAGCCACTTATTGGTAAGGCCGGCAAAGGAGTTTTGCTCCTGGATAAGAGTAGGTACTCCCATTTGGGCCGCTGCATAAAGCAAAGGCCCGCTGGCATATCCTCCAACTCCTATGGCTGCATGCGGCTTAAACTCACGGATAATTTTACGCGATTCCAGCACACTCGAAAGTACCTTCAGTGGAAACATAAGGTTGTCTTTCGTTAACCTGCGCTGTATACCACTAATCCATAAGCCTTTTATCTGATAACCTGCTGCAGGTACTTTTTGCATTTCCATACGGCCCTTTGCTCCTACAAAGAGAATCTCTGTTCGGCTATCGAGCGCTTTAAGTTCGTTGGCAATAGCAATAGCCGGAAATATATGTCCACCGGTGCCACCTCCACTAATAATAAATCTATACGGTTGCTGGTTTCCTTGCTGCATTTTTTGATACTGTTTTAGAAGTAGTTACACTTTCTTCTTGTTCACCCCGACTCACACTCAGTATAATACCAAACGATAGCCCGGTAAAGAGCAGTGAGGTACCTCCCATACTAAGAAGCGGCAGGGGCTGTCCGGTAACAGGCATGAGTCCTACGGCTACTGCCATGTTAATAAGTGCCTGCAGGGCAAGGCTAAAACTCAAGCCTGCAGATAACAGCCCCCCAAAGGCATTGTTACTTTTAGCTGCGGCTACCATACCCCGGTACAATAATGCCAGGTATAGAAAGAGCACGGCTCCTCCACCTACAAAACCATACTCTTCAATAAGAATAGCAAAAATAAAATCCGAATACGGATGTGGGAGAATGTTCCGTTGATCGCTTTTTCCTGGCCCTTTTCCAAATACCCCTCCTGTTGAGATGGCTATGTACGACTGTTCGGCCTGAAAGGGTACCTCATCTTCATCAAAAAATTTCTCGATACGCGAAAGTACTGTTGGAAAACGCTGGCCTACTTTAGCAGCCACAGCCCCAAACAACAAGCCAATTAGCACAAGCATAGCCAAGTACTTAACAGGCACACGACCAATAAACATTAACAGCATGCAGGTAGAAAAAAGCAAAACGGCTGTAGAAAAGTTGGTAAGCGCAATAAGTCCACAGATTAAACCACACCACAGAAGCATAGTAAACAACCCTCCTTTATCATCGATTATCTGCTGGCGTTTGCTAAGCATACTGGCCAGATTTGAGATAAGGGCAAGCTTGGCAAGATCTGAAGGCTGAAAAGACTGGTTAATAATCGGAATGGTAATCCAGCGGGAGGCATCGTTTATATTTGAACCATACTTCCAGGTAAAAATCAACAAAGGCACACTCGCAATCATAGCAATGCGCGATATAAGTGAGTAGTACTTATAAGGCAGTTTATGTGCCACCCACATTGACAGGAAGCACATGAATACAAGAGAGGAATGCCTGAACAGGTAAAACTCAGTATTCCCTTCCATTTTTTTATACGCCAGCGTACCAGTGGCGCTATATACCACCAGGATACTGATAATAGAAAGGGCGAATACAATGAACCAGATCACCGGGTCACCCTTCATATTCCTGTCGTAAAAAGATTTAATTGCTGCTGTTACCATGAGAGGCTGTATTGACTTAAATAATGTGTTTTTGTTGTAAGGCTTCTACTTCTTTTTTAAACTGCTCTCCCCGGTCCATGTAATTTCTGAACAGGTCAAAACTGGCACAGGCCGGTGAAAGTAAAACTACATCTCCGGGTTTTGCATAAAAAGCGGCTTTAGCTACTGCATCTTTAATAGAACCTGTATGTGCCATTGGCAACTCTGTATGGCCAAAGGCTTTATCAAGCGGACTATTGTCTTTACCCATGCATACCAGTGCTTTTACTTTATCCTTAACCAGCTCAGAAAGAAGGCCATAGTCATTTCCTTTATCTACGCCACCGGCAATCCAGATAATAGGTTCAGTAAAACTTCCTAAAGCGTATTTTACCGAGTCTACATTGGTAGCTTTAGAATCGTTGATATATTTTACCCCTCCTATAGTTGCAACCTCTTCCAGGCGGTGTGGAGCATTTTGAAAGGTAGCCAAGGCATTGGTAATTGCTTCGGGCCTTGCCCCTGCCAGTAACGCTGCGCTAACGGCACACATGGTATTTATATAATTATGGCTCCCTTTTAGCGGCAGCTCATCCACAGGTAAAGACCAGGTCTCTCCATTCAGATCAAAAACAAGGTTCTCACCTACACGGCCTGCTCCTGCTACCGGTTTACTTAATAAACTTACCTGGTGAATTGCCGCAGGAACATTTCTTTTTTTAAGCTCTGCTCCAATCACGCTATCTTCCTGAAAAGTGATAAAGTGATCTGCTGCCGTCATGTTTTGCAGGATTCTGAACTTCGAATCTACATAGTTCTGAAAAACATAGTCATAGCGATCCAGGTGATCGGGTGTAATGTTTAGCAATATGCCGATATCAGCTTTGAAGCTAAACATGCCATCCAACTGAAAGCTGCTTACCTCCAGTACATACCAGTCATGCCTGTCTTCGGCTACCTGGCGCGCCAGGCTTTCTCCTACATTGCCTGCAAGCCCCACATTAAAACCCGTTTCTTTTAGTAAGTGGTAAGTAAGCAAAGTAGTAGTTGTTTTCCCATTACTACCGGTTATGGCTATAAAGCGGGCTTTGGTATAACGGGCTGCAAACTCAAGCTCAGAGATAACGGGTATGGCCCTTCTGTGCAACTCTTGTATAAGCGGTGCCTTATCGGGTATACCTGGACTTTTAATAACTTCATTAGCTCCATATATCCTGATGGAAGAGTGCTGCCCTTCTTCAAACTCAATTTTATTGGCAATCAGAATATCTCTGTATTTTTCCTGCAGAGGGCCAGCATCCGATAAAAAAACATCATAGCCTTTGGCCTGGGCTAGTATAGCTGCCCCGGTACCACTTTCACCTCCACCCAGAATTACAATCCGCTTGCTCATAAAATAAATTAATTGCCTGTGCTTGTTATATGAATGAGTTTATTGTTTACTACCGGATCTTAAGGATTGCCAGTGACAGGATTGCCAGCAGAATACCCATGATCCAGAAACGGGTAACAATTTTAGCCTCATGGATGCCCCCCTTTTGGTAATGGTGATGTAGAGGCGACATCCTGAAGATACGTCTTCCTTCACCATACTTCTTTTTGGTGTATTTAAAATAATACACCTGCATTACCACTGAGAGGTTTTCAATAAGGAAAATACCACAAAGGATCGGTATCAAAAGCTCTTTTCGTATGGCAAAGGCAAGTACAGCAATAATACCTCCTATGGATAAACTACCTGTATCGCCCATAAAAACCTGTGCCGGAAAAGAGTTATACCACAAAAAGCCAATACAGGCACCTACAAAAGCAGCACAGAAAATTACCAACTCGCCCGAATAAGGAATGTACATGATCTGCAAATACTCGGCAAAAATAGAGTTACCCGATACGTAAGCCAGAATACCCAGTGTAAACCCTATAATAGCAGATGTGCCTGCAGCAAGTCCATCAATACCATCTGTTAAATTAGCCCCGTTAGATACTGCAGTAACAACCAGTATTACCACAAGTACATAAATGATCCATGTATATTGATCACCAATAATGGCATCGGCTATTCTGCTATAGTCCAGTTCGTTGCGCTTTACAAATGGTATCGTGGTTTTGGCAGAGCGTACATCCTGGTAGGTTGTGTCAATTCGTGCCTCCTGGCTTTCAATATCAAAAATATGCTCCTGCTGTACCTCGCCCATTACATAGGCACCCGGCCTGAATTCTCGGATCACTACATCGGGATGGAAAAACAGCACCAGTCCAACAATTAAGCCCAGGCCGATCTGTCCTACAACTTTAAATTTACCCTTGAGCCCTTCTTTGTTCTTTTTAAAAACCTTGATGTAGTCATCAATAAAGCCAATAAGCCCCATCCAGATGGTGGTAATGATCAACAGTATAATATAAATATTGTCAAGCCTGGCAAATAGCAAGGTGGGTATCAGAATACTGGTAAGAATAATGAGCCCTCCCATGGTTGGTGTGCCTTGCTTTGACTTTTGTCCATCCAGTCCCAAGTCACGTACGGTTTCACCAACCTGTTTTTTAAGAAGGTAATTAATAAGCTTTTTACCAAAAATCAGCAGTATAAGCAATGACACAAAAGCTGCAGCGCCGGCCCTGAAGGAGATAAACCGGAATAGCCCTGCTCCAACCAAGTCAAAATGCTCATCTAAGTAACCAAAAAGGTAGTATAACATTATTCTTCAATTATTTTAAGGATTTCAGAAAGCACTTGTTTATCGTCAAAAGGATGTTTAACGCCCCTGATTTCCTGGTAATTTTCATGTCCTTTTCCTGCAATGAGTATAATATCTTTATTACCTGCCAGCATACAGGCTGTTTTAATGGCTTCCCGGCGGTCCTGCACTACCAGGTATTTTTTATAATCAACTGGCTTTACTCCCGCCTGCATTTCTTTTATTATCTCTGCCGGGTCTTCATCCCGGGGGTTGTCTGACGTAATAACTACTTTAGTGCTTAAACGGCAGGCAATATCAGCCATTACAGGCCGCTTGGCAGCATCACGATTACCACCACAACCTACTACGGTAATAATCTGCTCATTTCCCGAACGCAGGTCATTTAAGGTTTTTAAAACATTTTCTAGCGCATCGGGCGTATGGGCATAATCTACGATAGCCGTTATTCCACCTTCCAGGTAAAGTTTATCAAAACGACCCGCAGCCGATTGCAAAGCTGATAGCTCCTGTAATACAGCTTCTTTATCTTCACCCAGCAATATTGCAGTGCCATATACTGCCATCAGGTTATAAGCATTAAAGGACCCGATCAGCTTAAACCAGACATCTATGCCGTCAATCTCCATTTCGAGCCCCTGTAAGGTATTTGCGATAATGCGGCCTTTAAAATCGGCATCAAACTTAAGAGCATAGGTATTGCGCGAAGCTTTGGTATTCTGCAACATAACCTGTCCTCTTTTATCATCAATATTCGTAAGCGAAAAAGCCGAACTGCTTAAATCATCAAAAAACTTCTTTTTAGCTGCTATATATGCATCAAAGGTTTTATGGTAATCCAGGTGATCGTGAGTGATGTTGGAGAACACAGCACCCGTAAACGTTATCCCGGCAATACGGCGCTGAACCACTGCATGAGAGCTAACTTCCATAAAGCAATGTGTACAGCCGGCAGCAACCATTTTAGCCAGCAGTGCATTTAACTGCACAGCATCTGGCGTAGTATGTGTTGCTTCAATTTTTTCTTCATTTATCTTATTCTGTACAGTAGATAACAATCCTGTATTATAACCCAACCGCATGAAAAGCTGATGAAGGAGCGTTACAGTAGTGGTTTTACCATTTGTACCAGTTACACCTACTAATTGCAGCTTTGCAGATGGGTTATCATAAAAGTTAGAAGCTATAACCCCCAATGCCTCCATACTATCTTTTACCTGAACATAGGTAACACCTTCTTTTAGTTGCGCCGGCAATTCCTCGCAAACCACAGCATTAACACCTTTATCTGTTACCTGCTCAATAAACTGGTGCCCATCGGTAGCTGTACCTTTTACAGCAACAAAAAGGCTGTTTGCATCAACTTTTCGGGAGTCGAACTGCACATTTGCTACCTGTATGGCCGTAGGACCTGAAACAGAAAGCAGTGAAACTTTATACAAAATGTCTGTTAATTCCTTCATCCGTCTTTGTTAAAAAATGAGTGGAGATACTTGCTATACTCTTACGGGCCTAAGCCTGTGAATGCTACAGTAAGTTCTCCCTGCTTATTACTTTTATCTAATTAATTTAGCCTTATGGATATCCAACTTCCCTTTAAAACACGGCTGCCCGGGCTTTGCGATTGTTCTACCACTCTACCCACCCCGGAAAAATGCACTTTAACACCCTTGTTTTCTAAGATATACAAAGCATCTTTCAAAGTCATGCCACGCACGTCAGGCAGCCTGTCATAAGCTGCTTCGTTGTTTTTCCAGAACACCGCATTATTTACAGGTGCAGCACGAACCCATTCATCAGCCGGGCCATTCAGATGGTTAGATACGCCAATTTCGTTACACAGGTAGCTCAGGTCCTGCAGATTACCTGCCTGTATAAGCGGAAACACTCCCTGCTCTGCATTCCTGGTTTTTGGAAACAACCTGTGCATCTCTACATCCAGCGAGTATACCTTATCGGCTACTTCCTTAAACACCGGGGCAGCCACATCACTACCATACTGCTGAAAGCCTTTAGGGTCATCAATTACAACTATGCAGCTATACTTGGGCTTATCGGCAGGGAAATAGCCAGCAAAAGATGTATAGTAACTTTTGGTATAGCGCCCGTTCTTGATTTTTTGAGAAGTACCTGTTTTGCCGGCAATTTTATAGGCACTGTTACGGATATTGCTGGCCGTTCCTTTTTCCACTACTCCTTCCAGCATTCTTCTTACAATTTGAAGAGAGCGATCAGAGCTTATTTTTTTGTTGAACACCACAGGCTCAAAACTTTCTACTACTTTATCGGCCCGCCGTATTTCCTTAACTATTAAAGGTTGTATTAACTTACCATTGTTTGCTACCGCATTATAAAAAGTAAGGATTTGCAAGGGAGACACCTGCAATTCATATCCTACCGACATCCAGGGTAGCGATATACCACTCCACGTAGGATCAAGGGGAGTTTTAATGTAAGGATGCGCTTCTCCTTTCATCTGGAAACCCAGTGGTGTAGCCAGGCCAAATTCACGCATATAATCCAGGTAGCGCTGTGGCTTTTTACCAAATTCGTCTTTAATAAGCCGTGCTATGGCTATGTTTGACGATTTTTCAAATGCCTCCTGCACGGTAATTTCGCCATGTCCTCCTGGCTTGGAATCTGTCAGAAAATTTCCCGAAAAATCATAGCGACCGTTACCCGTTTCAATTTTCTGATCGGGGCTAACATTGCTTTCCTCAAACAAAGCCAGGAAAGAAGCCAGCTTAAAGGTAGACCCCGGCTCTGTTTTACCTTGCTCTGCAACAGCATAATTATACTTCTCAATATAATCGCCCTTTCCATTGCTGCCCAAGTTGGCCATAGCCTTAATGTGGCCGGTGGCTACCTCCATAACCAACACACAGCCATAATTTGCCTGGTGCTTTTGCAAAGCCCTGTACAACGCATTTTCAGCAACGTCCTGCAGGTTTACATCTATGGTTGTTTGTATATCGAGCCCTTCTATGGGTTTCACCTCAGAGCCATCATATACAGGCTTCCAGCTACCCCCAGATACTTTACGAAACAGCGACATGCCGTTTTGCCCTGCCAACTGCGCATCAAAGCTATACTCAAGCCCCGCTCCTCCTTTATCTTCGTTTATATAACCGATTGTACGAAGTGCCAGGTTATTAAAAGGCTTAAAGCGCATTTCTACTTTTTCAAAAATCACCCCACCCTTTAAGCGCCCTTCGCGAAAAATAGGCCACTCCATCATAGCCTTTTTATCCTGATGGTTTATAAGATCGCGGCTCAGGTATACAAAACGCCTTTTATCGGCACGGTAGTCGCGCAGGCGGCGGGTGTATTCCTGTTCGGATTTATTTTTAAAGAAACGCGAAAGCAGCAGACCCAATGAGTCTACTTTGGCTTCAAATACTTCATCTGCTACAAGGGTTGGGTCCATCGCCACCCTGTAAAAGGGCAATGAGGTAGCCAGCAGGCTTCCATTATCCGAATAAATATTACCACGGGTAGCTTTAATTTCGCGGTTTTGAAATACCTGCTGCCTGAAAGCCTTTTCCCAGCGCGCGCCTTCTACCACCTGGATCACAAAGATCTTATACATAATGGCCATGGCCAGAAGTATAACAGGAATAAAAGCAATCCTGACTCTTATTAATATGGATTTCTTAATATTCACTTTCTTTCACTACGATCTTAAAGGGTGGTACCGAACTTTCTTCAAGGCCAATGGCAGCTACTTTTTTAGCTACTTCAGACTGCATGCTCTCTTTCATATACTCGTACTTCTGTGTGGTATAGTCTGCACGCAGGTTTTCAACTTCAATTTTAATTTTATCAATTTTACGAACCGTTTTGTCCGTATAGTGGCTATTGGCTATGTAAAAGATCACCAACAGGGTGGTGAACAAAATTTTAGGCAGAAAAATAACAGGAAGACCTTTCTCGAACAGACTATCTACCTTGATGTAGTTTTCAATCCGCCGGAATAAGCTTAAGGACCCAGGCTTCTGCCCTTTTGCCTTCGGTGTATCTTTGTAGGTATTCGTTGCCATTACTAAAAAATAATTTAAATACTATAGTTTTTCTGCCACACGAAGCTTTGCACTACGAGAACGGGTATTTCTTGCAAGCTCCTCCTGGGTAGCCTCTACAGGCTTTCGCGTAATTGCCTTCAAAGGCTTTATTTCATTGCCATAAAAGTCTTTTTCTACTTCGCCATGAAACTTACCCTTATTGATAAAATTCTTTACCAGGCGATCCTCCAGCGAATGATACGAAATAACCACCAGCCTTCCTCCCGGATTTAGCACCTCAGCAGCCTGAACCAGCATTTCTTCCAATACCGCCAACTCTTCATTAACTTCAATGCGAAGCGCCTGGAAAATCTGGGCGTAGTACTTATTTTCTTTTCCACGAGGAGCCAGCCTGGAAAGGACTGCCTTTAAATCCTGAACCATAGAAATAGGTTGGTTTGCCCGGGCCTGAATAATTGCAGCAGCAGCAGAGCGGGCATTTTTTACCTCACCATACATACCAAAAATTTTATGCAGCTTTTCTTCAGGATATTCATTTATTACCTCTGCAGCTGTAAGTGACTGGTTCTGATCCATACGCATATCCAGCCGGCCTTCATAGCGGGTAGAAAAACCTCGGGTAGGCTCATCAATCTGGTGAGATGACACTCCTAAGTCTGCCAGTATACCATCTACCCCCTGTACTTTATACAGCTTAAGGTAACGCTTCAGATTCCTGAAGTTAGATTCTATAAGCTTGAACCTAGAAGGATCCAGATCGGCCGCATTTTCTACAGCATCCTGATCCTGATCAAAACCGTACAGTTTACCTGTTTCCAGCTGCTTTAAAATTTCACGCGAATGCCCTCCTCCTCCAAATGTCAGGTCTACATAAGTGCCATTTGGCTTTATAGCCAGGCCATCCAGCGACTCTTGTAATAAAACAGGTATATGATACGAAGCAGACATTATTTCTTTTTATAAACACTTAACTTATACTACCCAAGCCACCATCTCCCAATACTTTTTCGGCCAGTTTGGAAAAAGCCCCGGCATCCTGCATCAGGAAGTCGTTGTACACTTCAGGGTTCCAGAGCTCCACACGGTTTCCCATTCCTACAGCTATTACATCTTTATCGAGCCTTGCATACATAGCCATAGAACGAGGCACCAGAAAACGCCCTACAGAATCTAATTCTGCCTCGGTATTTCCCCTCAGGAAGTTACGCTGAAAGGTACGGTACTCTTCGTTGAACTCGTTTAAAGAAGCAACCTTCTGAAAAACCTTTTGCCATTCTGAATAAGGATACACCACCAGGCAGGGCTCAAACCCCCTGGTAATAACAATTTGCTGTGCTGAATCTTCGGGCAAACGCGCTTTGATGCGCGCAGGCAGCACCAATCTGCCTTTGGCATCCATCTTACAGTCGTATTCGCCGGAGAAATGAGACATTAGCTAATGTTACGAAGCCTTTATTTATGAACTAGGTATCTACAAAAATAGAAATTCAGCACGACAAGTCAACCACTTTTTACCATTTTCTCCCACTTTTTAAGAAATATTAAACACAATCAACGTCCTATCCTACCTAAGCCTCTCAACAGCAAATGCTTGTCAAAAACTGACATACAGAAAAGGCTAGCATTAGAATAAAAAAAAGTATGTTTTATAATAAAAAAAGGCACCGCTCTTATCAAGCAGTGCCTTTTTTTATTATAAAAGTCGAAATACTATTTGTGCAACATAGTGCTTTCCTTATAAAATATACTGACTAAGGTCTTTATTTTGTACAAGGCCTGATAGCTTTTCTTCAACCATATCTGCTGTAATAGATATTTTTGCATTAGCACCAATCTTATCGGGCACATCAAACATAAACTCATTCAGTAACTGGCTCATTACGGTATGCAACCTGCGTGCTCCTATATTTTCTACTTCTGAGTTTATACGGTATGCCAATTCTGCCAGCTTTTCCAGGGCATCATCAGTAAAACTTAGCTCTACCTCTTCTGCCTGCAATAGGGCTTCATATTGTTTGGTAAGTGCATTTTTAGGTGTTTTCAGGATCTGGTAAAAATCCTCTTTGGTAAGCTTGTTCAATTCTACCCGGATCGGAAAACGTCCCTGCAATTCAGGAATCAGATCAGAAGGCTTGGCTACATGAAAAGCTCCTGCTGCAATAAAGAGGATATGGTCTGTATTGATAATGCCATATTTAGTATTTACGGCACTTCCTTCTACAATTGGAAGTAAATCGCGTTGCACCCCTTCGCGGCTTACATCTGCTCCGCCTCCGCCCCCTTTGTTGGCAGCACTGGCAATTTTATCTATCTCATCAATAAAAATAATACCTGTGTTCTGCGCCCTGCGTATAGCTTCTTCTTTTACCTCGTCCATATCAATCAGCTTAGAGGCTTCTTCTTCCATTAAAATTTTGCGGGCTTCCTGTATCGTTACTTTACGCTTCTTGGTCTTGTTGGGCATCATCCCGCTAATCATCTCCTGGATGTTCATCATAGATACCTCATCAATACCTGCAGGCCCAATCATACCAATGCCTCCGCCAGGGTTCTGCGATACAGCAATTTCAATTTTACGCTCGTCCAGTTCACCGTTACGAATCTTCTCACGGAATTTTTCCCGTGTTTTTTCATTTAGCTCATAATCATCGTGTAGCATAGCATTGTTCTCCTGGAAGGTATTACTATGCTGAGTAGCATTAGTGGATTTTATTGGCGGGATCAGTGCATCCAGAATTATGTCTTCTACAATCTGGGCTGCACGTACTTTTACGGCTTCTTTTTTCTGGGATTTAACCAGGTTTACCGACTGTTCTACAAGATCACGCACCATGCTTTCCACATCCCGACCCACGTAGCCAACTTCTGTAAACTTAGAAGCCTCTACTTTGGTAAAGGGAGCATCCGCAATTTTAGCCAGGCGGCGGGCAATTTCGGTTTTACCTACCCCGGTAGCACCGATCATAAGTATATTATTGGGCACAATTTCATTCTGAATTTCAGGAGCAGCGTTCATGCGTCTCCAACGGTTGCGCAACGCAATGGCAACATTGCGCTTTGCATTTTTCTGGCCAATAATGTACTTGTCGAGCTCTTCAACAATTTGCTGGGGAGTTAGGTATTTATTATTATCTATCATACATTAAAGTGAACTGTTAGACTCTTTTCGTGTAAAAAATGAATTTAGGTTACTGGTTATGGTCAGGTAATTGGTTCCGCCTGCCGCATGGTACCAGGCGCGGGTATAGGCCAGCTCAAAGGCTTTTATGCGCATCATAAAGCCTCCGGAAAAGCCTGCAGCTCCCGGAGCAGGCTCATGCCGAAGCTCTCTTCTGATAAGATGATTGTAGCCACCTCTTACCTGAAAGTTCTTACTGGGCAGGAACTCTAGTCCTAATACGAAGCGACGGGCAATTTGGTCACCTAAAGTTTTGCGTGGTTGCATTATATTGCCACTGGCATCCAATGTGGTTCCACTACCGGGGTCCAGGTATACTATGTCTAGGCGCTGCAAATGCTGTGCTGTAAGCGAAAAGCGAAAAGGCATATGTTCTGGCTTAATGCTTGCACCTAAGGCTACCTGTAAGGGCATTACCGGGGCAATATCGGGTGTAAACCTGTCAAAAGCATACCCTATGTTGCGAATAGAAAGCCCTACCCTGAAATCCTTTTCTGGATGCACAAAGGCGGCACCTAAATCAACAAGGGCGGCATGGGCCTGGTAGGCTTCAATAGAAGAACCTGCAAGGCGCACAGTTGCACCCAACGAGAAGTTTTCAAGCATTTGCGCATACGATACACTCCACTGGTAATCTGCAGCCCGAAAGGTGCCCAATACCTGCCCTGAGGCATTGGTTTCTTCTAAAGTACCATAATTGATGTACGAGAAATTTGAAGCCCAGGTACCCCGATCGCCAAATTTATGCGCATATGCCAATGATGTACCCTGTATACCAGCATAAAAAGGCACCCAGTTTACAGACAGGTACCCCGACATAGCAGGGTTGAGCAGGGCTGGGTTCATGTGTACCAGGTTTACATCAAAATCGCGAAGAGAAATATTAACTCCTCCCAGGCCGGCAACTCGGGCATTTAGAGGCATATTTAAAAACTGAAATGAAGCTCCTCCACCCAATTGTGCCTTAGCAGCAACTACGGGAAGAAGAATTAGTAAAATAGCCAAAAGTTTTTTCATGATATGGCAGATTTCGACTTACACAGAAAGGATGCTTGCTGAACACCTTCTGCTAAAGATTGCAGGCAAGTGCGGTTATGCTCTTCGTATAACAACGCCCGCCAAACATACTATATTACCGAACAGCTTCAAAGAATACAATATAACAGGTGCATTGCCTGCAATTGCCTGCTAATGTACAGAGCCCTGCCAATTTAAAACCGGCAGGGCCAACTGTGTTTGCTTTCTGAACTTAAATAATATTAAGACATTGCAATAGAGGGCATGGGCAGCAAGCTCAGGTCCTGAGGCTTCTCTACTTTCTCGGCCAGTAAAGCAATGTGCATTACTTCATCTACATGGTCTACATAATGAATAGTAAGTCCTTTCAGGTAATCCGGGTTAATATCTTCAATGTCTTTTTTGTTTTTAGAACACAAGATAATTTCCCTGATCCCCGACCGTTTTGCAGCCAGGATCTTTTCTTTAATACCACCTACAGGCAGTACTTTACCTCTTAAGGTAATCTCCCCTGTCATGGCTACCTTTTCTTTAACCTTGCGCTGTGTAAAGGCAGAAGCAAGTGAGGTAAACATGGTAATGCCTGCTGAAGGTCCATCCTTAGGAACTGCCCCGGCAGGTACGTGCACGTGCACATCAAACTGATCAAAAATTCTATAATCAATACCCAGGGGTGCAGAGTAAGCTTTCAGGTATGACAGTGCCGTAATGGCAGACTCCTTCATCACATCCCCCAGCTGTCCTGACAGGGTAAGCTTGCCTTTTCCCCGGCTCAATACCGATTCAATGAAGAGTATTTCACCTCCTACCTGTGTCCAGGCCAGGCCTGTTACTACACCTGCAATCTGGTTGGTTTGGTAGAGCTCCTTATCAAATATTTCTGAACCTAAAATTTTTACCACATCATCGGGTTGTATGGTTTTGGAATACTCCTCTTCCATAGCCACCGACTTGGCTATTCTACGTACTACAGCACCTATTTTGCGCTCCAGGTTACGCACACCCGACTCGCGGGTATAATCATCAATAAGCTTACTGATAGCTTTATTATCAAACGCTACATCTTTTGCACCCAGGCCATGCTCTTCTTTCTGCTTTGGTATAAGGTGTTTTTTAGCTATCTGTACCTTTTCTTCAAGGGTATAACCATTGATCTCGATAATCTCCATACGGTCGCGAAGGGCCGGATGCAGGGTATCAAGCGAGTTGGCTGTGGCAATAAACAGAATTTTAGAAAGGTCGTACTCTACCTCCAGGTAATTATCCATAAAGGTGCTGTTCTGCTCAGGATCCAGCACTTCCAGAAGCGCAGAAGAAGGATCTCCTCTAAAATCAGAACCTAACTTATCAATCTCATCCAGGATAAACACCGGGTTTGAAGTACCTGCCTTTTTAAGGTTTTGGATAATACGGCCGGGCATAGCACCTACATAGGTTTTACGGTGTCCACGTATCTCGGCCTCGTCACGCACACCTCCCAAAGACATGCGTATGTATTTGCGGTTAAGAGCTTTGGCAATAGAACGGCCTAATGATGTTTTACCAACCCCGGGAGGGCCATACAGGCAAAGAATAGGCGCCTTCATGTTATTCTTTAACTTAAGTACAGCCAGGTACTCGATAATGCGTTCTTTTACCTTTTCCATACCATAGTGGTCACTATCAAGCACTTTTTTGGCGCGGGTCAGGTTAAAATTATCCTTGCTTACTTCGTTCCAGGGCAGGTCTACCAAAAACTCGGCATAGCTCATAGCCACCGGAAACTCGGCCGCAGCGGGGTTCATGCGCAAAATTTTATCAAGCTCTTTGTTAAAGTGCTTTGCCACGGCTTCGGGCCATTTTTTGGCTTCTCCCCGTTTGCGGAGTTTGTCAATTTCCTGCTCGGAGCCTTCGTAACCCAACTCATCCTGCAATACCTTAATCTGCTGACGGATAAAGTAATCACGCTGCTGCTGGTCTATATCTGAGTGTACCTTGCTCTGGATCTCATGCTTAAGCTCCAACAGCTGTACATCTTTCATCATAGACTGCATCAGGAAAGTAGCACGCTCCAGCCCGTCATTGGTTTCCAGCAGCTTTTGTTTTTCAGCTACATCGGCATTTATATTTGATGACAAAAAGTGCGTCAGGAAAGAAGGACTTTCAATATTATCTAACGCAATCTGGGCTTCCTGGGGAATTTCAGGGTTCAGCTTTAAAATTTTATGAGCTATATCCTTGAGTGACTGGATAAGCGCCCTGGTTTCCTTTTTGTTTTTATCCGGAAAATTCTCAGCTATATAATTTACCCGGGCCGTGTAGTACGGATCAGTTTGCAGCATTTCGTCTATCTCAAAACGCTTTTTGCCCTGGATAATGATGGTGGTATTACCATCGGGCAAAACCAGCATTTTGATAATATGCGCAACAGTACCTACACTATACAAATCTTCTGGAAGGGGCTCTTCAGAAGCAGGGTTTTTCTGTGCTATTACTCCTATTATCCTGTCGCCTTTATAAGCTTTTTTAACCAGGCGTATAGACTTTTGGCGCCCTACCGTAATGGGAATAACCACTCCTGGAAAAAGCACCATATTTTTAAGCGGAAGGATCGGTAAAACATCTGGTGCACCATCCTGCTGGCCAAAGTCCTCATCCTCGTCTGTAGGGAGTATCGGAATAAGTTCGCCGGAGTCTGCATCAGTAAATTTTGAGAAAACTAAATTATCGAAATACAATCTTTTATGTTTAGGGTTCATAGTGCGGAGCCTTATATGCCAAAGTGACATTATCTGAGTAAAAAAGGTACTATAAAGCGTACATTTCTTAATTTATGATTAACTTTACAAGTCAAGTGCCAACTTTAGGCAGTCATGCATCACTGACTTGTTTCTTTATCGCATTTATACCAGTTTACAAGATTAAAGATCTGATATTTTCAGGCGTGTTCTTTGCTTACGCAATATACAATAAGTAAGGTTTAAACTCAGGTCTCTTTCCAGATTTACTCTTATGAGGATAATTATTGTCTTATTTTCCATGGCATGCTGGCTGGGAGCAAGCAGTAGTGCAAAAGCCCAGTCAAAAAAATATACCACGGGGCATCCTTATGTAAGAACTTTTGCCGATGTGGCAGAGGGAGAGTATACATTCCACTTCAAGAATATTAACAAGATACCTTATTACCATGATCTGAAAACACTTACGCAGATCGAAAAACTGGAAAAAAAGGAACAGTGGGATAAACTTTTGCCTATTTTACAAAATTATGTAAGCAACTTTGGCATCCAGAACTTTTATAAAGATACGAAATTATTATGGCGGCTAGGCCAGCTATACGAGAGGCAGGGCGAAGAACAAAAAGCAAAAAGTTTTTACAGGCTTATTTTAAAACATCACCGAGGCGATATTACTAAAATTCTGTTGTACTACGACTCAATTACTGAGCTGGACCGCGACTACTTTATACCACTTGAGTATTATTACGAACTGGTAGAATATCGCAAATCGATTGATACACTACGCCCTCCCCGCGGTATACTTGTTAATATGGGCGAACTCCTGAATTCCGAATCTCCGGACTACGGACCTAGCTTAAGCCCGGGCGATGACATTCTGATGTTTACGTCCAAACGCAACCGTAAGCAAATGAACCTCTCCGGTGCTGCCAATGAGGATATATACATAAGTTATCGTAATGTACATGAGTGGGAAAAAGCTGAACCCTTTGAGGAAATAAACACTCCTTATAACGAAGGCTCTGCCGTGTTATCAAAAGATGGCAAAACCCTATACTTTACGCGTTGTGGCTCTCCTCAATCATTTGGAAACTGCGATATTTTTGTAGCAGAAAAACAAGCAAATGGCAAATGGGCCAATATCCGTAACCTTGGCGCTAACGTAAACTCAGCCGCCTGGGACTCGCAGCCTGCCCTTTCTCATACAGAAGATACCTTATACTTTGCTTCTGATCGTATCGGAGGTTTTGGTCTTTCTGATATTTACTTTACCTATAAGCAGACCGACGGAAACTGGGCTCCTGCACAAAATATGGGCCCTACTATAAACACACGCAAAAACGAGGTAAGTCCTTTTTATCATACCTCTTATCATGTATTGTACTTTAGTTCAGACGGGCACCTGGTAAACTTTGGCGACTTTGATATTTTTAAATCGTATTACCGAGATGGTATATGGCAGGAACCTAAAAACATTGGCCCGCTGGTAAACGGAAAAGGAAGCGAGTATTACTTTACAATTGATTCGCAATCACGAAACCTTTATTATGCCCGTTCCGAAGAAAATTCTCCAAACCTGGACTTATTTTCCTTTCCTTTGCCTATGGAAGCTCAGCCGCTTGCTACTACCCATCTTAGAGGCAGCCTTGTAGATAGCATTTCGGGTAAGCCATTTAGCGGTATTGTGTCTATTATAGACATGGACAATGGTATTGAAATAGCTCCTAAAGCATTACGTCGGGATGGGTCTTTTGACTTTGACCTTATTAAGCATAATAACTATATGCTAATTATTCAGGGAGATGAGTTTTTCAGGATTGAAGATATATTCTTTTTGAATGGTGATACTACTTTTACCAAAAAGGCAGAGAACATAAGCCGCAAGAAAATTCGCTTCACATCGCTGGAATTTAATGGAGGCAGTTCAGAAATATTACCAGACATGGAATATGACCTGAATAGTATATTTAACTTCCTTATAGACAATCCAAAGTTCAGGCTAAAAATTGCGGGCCATACAGACTCCAAAGGTGATAAAGACCTCAACATGAAGCTCTCCAAAGACAGGGCTACGTCTATAAAGCTGTACCTGACAGCTTCCGGGCAAATTGACCCCAGGCGTATTGAGGCAGAAGGTTATGGAGACTCCAAACCTATTGTTACCCCCGAGCGCACCGAAGAAGACCGGCGCACCAACCGAAGAGTAGAATTTGAAATACTTCCACCCAAAATGTAGTCATAAAAAAGAGAGCCGGTTTTAAAAC
>FPIC01029839.1_pt1 | contig 68262 bp, 48 predicted proteins | sample 1504481 | NCBI WGS metagenome assembly FPIC01 (sample SAMEA4475357, study PRJEB15587) | soil metagenome | biome: Soil; feature: Field | place: India | collected 2015-03-11 | depth 0 m
AATGCATAGGCATTAGCCCGACCTAATAATTATTCTGCCTGCAATCTGCTTGTAAAGCTTTACCGTATGTAGGCATATACAGCAAACACCAGCGTTTAATTAAAGTGTCAATCTGGCGAAATTCGCTTATGCAGTGGCTGGTTATTAAAAAACTTATATTCTGGCCAAATTTTTGATATAATTTATTATATTTGCTTACAAGCAATGCAAAACCCTTTTAGAAATATCGCCCATGTTGCCCTGATCCTGGTATTGCTGGTGTTTACCAGTGGTGCGTCAGTAATCAGTCATTATTGCCCGGCAACTGGCAAAAAGGATATTTCTATGAGCACCCAAAGCCACTGCTGCGGCTCTGATGCCTCTGCCGATAGTGAAGGGTGCTGCGAGGTAGACCAGCAACTTGTAAAAGCGGATTTTGTGGCCAGCAAGCTTGAGTTATCCTTTGAGCAATCTGTTTTTATTGTAACTGCCCTTCCGGCGCTATACGAAATTCTTTTACAGGAGCTGAATGAGCCTACCCAGGCATTTCCAAACCTGCCCCCTCCGCCCCGAAGCGGGCGCGAGATCAGCATTCTGCACCAATCTTTTCTTATTTAGTTTTTCTGTAAAGCCTGAGAGAAATCTTATGCTATAGCACAGCTGCGCCTGTTAGGTAATGGCTACGCTATACTGCATACCTTTTCTACCAGGCTTTTTCTGTTTCAGGCTTCTTGCGCCTGCCTTTCACTATATAATGCTCAACATCATGAGCCTCTATCAGGCTCTACCCATTTTCATCAGCAAAAACGATGATCGAAAAACTAATTTCTTTATCGCTCAGAAATAAGCCTATTGTATTAATGGTGGCAGCCATACTGTTTGCCTGGGGCATATATTCTGTACGTACCAATAAAATAGATGCCATACCCGACCTGTCCGAAAACCAGGTAATTGTATTTACCGAGTGGATGGGCCGCAGCCCCCAGATTATGGAAGACCAGGTTACTTACCCCTTGGTTACCAACTTGCAGGGCCTGCCCCAGGTAAAATATGTGCGGGGCACCTCTATGTTCGGGATGAGCTTTGTATACGTTATTTTTGAAGATGACACCGAAGTGTACTGGGCTCGCGAAAGGGTGTTGGAAAGACTCAATTATGCCAGCCGCCTGTTGCCTGAAGGCGTAATACCTACCATAGGCCCCGATGGTACAGGTGTTGGCCATATTTTATGGTACACCCTTGATGCCCCCGAAATGGACCTGGGCGAGCAGCGCGCCATACAGGACTGGTATGTAAAGTTTGGTTTACAAAATGTGCCTGGCGTAAGTGAAATTGCCTCCTTTGGTGGTTTCCAGAAACAATACCAGATTACTGTAGACCCCAACCGCCTTACCTATTATGGCCTGTCTGTTCCACAAATTGTGCAGGCTGTACGCTCCAACAACAATGAAGCGGGCGGACGCAAGCTCGAGATGAGCGATATAGGTTATATCATTAAAACCTCTGGCTACCTGCAATCGGTACAGGAAATTGAAAACATTGCTATCGCCACGGCAGGCAATACCCCTGTACGGGTTAGCGATGTAGCCACCGTGCAAATGACAGGCGAAAGCCGCCTGGGTATTTTTGACCTCAACGGTGAAGGCGAAGCAGTAGGTGGTATTGTAGTAATGCGCTATGGCGAAAATGCCGATGAGGTAATTCGCAATGTAAAGCTCAAAATGGAAGAAGTAGCCCGCGGCCTGCCCAAAGGCATGAAGTTTAACATTGTTTACGACCGAAGCGGCCTTATACAGGATTCTATCAGCTCTGTGCAGCGGGTGCTTATTGAAGAAATGATTGCTGCTTCTATCATTGTGATCATTTTTCTTTTCCACTGGCGCAGCGCCCTGGTTATCTTAATTCAGCTTCCGCTATCTATTGCTATTGGCTTTATACTCCTTAATGCGTTTGGCATTAGCTCTAACATTATGTCGCTTACCGGCATTGCCCTATCCATTGGGGTTATTGTAGACGATGGTATTGTAATGGTAGAAAACGCCTACCGCCACCTTTCTGAAAGGCAACATGCAGAAGAAGGCCCTCCTCCTGCTGAGTAATAGCAGCCTTACAACTTCTCTGTAAAGAAATTAACCATGAACAAGCAAGAAAGACAAGACATTATAGAAAAAGCAGCACGGCAGGTAGGGCCCAGTGTATTCTGGAGTACCATTATTGTAATTACCTCCTTTTTGCCCGTGTTTTTGCTTACCGGCCAGGAAGGCAGGCTGTTTAGCCCGCTCGCCTGGACCAAAACCTTTATCCTTATTGTAGATGCTGTGGTTGCCGTTACCCTTACCCCGGTGCTTATTTCCATTTTTATGAGAGGCAAGTTCCGCAAAGAAGGCAGCAACCCAGTAAACCGGGGCATGGAGCGGGTGTATGGACCTATGCTACGCTGGTGCCTGGAGTGGCGCAAAACCACCCTGGGTATTAACCTGCTGGCCCTGGCCATTGCTGTACCTATGCTTTTCAGGCTGGGTACAGAGTTTATGCCTCCGCTTGATGAGGGATCCATCCTGTTTATGCCCGTAACCCTGCCCGACATTTCCAATGCAGAGGCCAAACGTATTTTGCAGGTACAGGATAAAATAATAAAATCGGTACCGGAAGTAGACCAGGTGTTGGGCAAAGCCGGCCGTGCCAGTACCGCAACCGATAACTCGCCCATCAGCATGATCGAAACCATTATTATGCTTAAGCCCCAATCACAATGGCGGCCGGGTATTACCAAAAAGGATATTGTAACTGAACTGGATACCAAGCTACAGATACCCGGTGTGGTAAACGGCTGGACCCAGCCCATTATTAACCGCATAAATATGCTGGCCACCGGTATTCGTACTGATGTAGGTATAAAAGTATATGGCCAGGAGCTTGATACTATTGCGGCCCTGTCAGACAATGTAAAAAAAGCCTTAGAGCACATACCGGGTGTAAAAGACCTGTATGTAGAGCCGGTAACTGGGGGTAAGTACCTTAACATAGATATACAGCGCGAACAACTGGGCCGCTATGGCCTGAGTGTAGACGATGTAAACATGATTGTTGAGAGTGCCCTCGGTGGTGCCCCTGTAGCCAATACCATAGAAGGTCGCCAGCGCTTTTCTATCAATGTGCGCCTGGCACAGGATTACCGCAACAGCCTGGACCAGGTAAGGCGTATTCCTATTCAAACCCCGGCAGCAGGTACTATTCCGCTTTCGGCTGTGGCTAACATTCACTTTGTAGATGGCCCGCCCATGATCACTTCAGAAAATGCCCTGCTACGTGGTGCCGTACTCTTTAATGTGCGCGATCGTGACCTGGGTAGTACAGTACAAGAGGCAATGCAGGAGCTGCAAGCCCTGTCAGAAGGCTTACCAGGCGGCTACTTTTTTGAATGGAGCGGCCAGTGGGAAAACCAGATCCGGGCCACCCAAACGCTTCAAATTATTATTCCGCTGGTACTGATCATTATTTTCCTGATTCTGTACTTCTCTTTTAAATCGCTTAAAGAGGCTTTTCTGAACCTGGTTACCATACCCTTTGCCCTTATTGGTGGGGTGTATATTGTGTACTTCTGGGGGGTAAACCTCTCGGTAGCCGTAGCAGTAGGCTTTATTGCTCTTTTTGGGCTGGCTATAGAAACAGCTATGGTAATGGTCGTTTATCTTAATGAATCTATGCGCGATCTGGTGGCCCTAAAAGGTAACTCTTCCCAAACCATTACACCAAAAGATATTACCGAGTATGTATTCAGAGGGGCTGCCAAGCGCCTGCGCCCTAAAATAATGACGGTTTCGGTAGCTCTGTTTGGCCTTATTCCGGTGCTTTGGGCTACCGGCGTAGGCAGCGATGTAATGATACCCATAGTTCTGCCCATGGTTGGAGGTGTGTTTACCTCTTCTATCCATATTCTGCTGGTTACTCCGGTAGTGTTTGAACTAACAAAGCAATATGAACTTAGAAAGCATGGAAAAATTGAGCTTTATGATGTTAACCACTAAACCTAAGCTGTTTTGCCTGCTGGCCTTCTTGTTACTGACCGCCCCGCTGCAGGCACAGGTTAGCCTGGATAGTATATTGGGCGTGGTAGAAGCCAACAACCCAATGCTTAAAATGTATGAGCAGCGGAGCAATGCTATGCGCTCATATGCCCAGGGGGCCCGCTCCTGGATGCCACCTATGGTGGGCGGAGGCCTCTGGATGACCCCCTACCCCGGCCAGCGCATGATGGAAGATCGGGACAGGGGCATGGCCATGGTTACCATAGAGCAGGAAATACCCAACCCTGCAAAACTTAGGGCTAACCAAGCCTACATGGACTCTAGGGCTGCAGTAGAGGAAGCCGGGCGCGCCAAAAGCTATAACCAATTACGTGCAGAAGCTAAAACCCAATATTACCAGTGGCTTGTGCTCGAAAAAAGAATTGCCGTATTACGCGAAAGCGAGCAGATTATGGAAATGATGCTGCGACTGGCCCGCATTCGCTACCCTTACGGACAGGCTCAGCTTAGCAGCATCTATAAGGCAGAAGGCCGGCTGTACGAGGTGCAAAACATGTTGGTAATGACACAGGCAGAGATTGAACAGAAAAATATTATGCTCAATACGCTTATGAACCTGCCGCGCGAAAACCGCTTCCGCATCGATACTACCGTTCGGGAGTTTATACAGCCACCGGTTATTGCAGACACGGCCCAGCTTACTGCCAACCGCAGCGATATACGTCAAATTAACCAGACCATACGCAGCATGGAGCTTAATACTCAGCTGGAAAGAGTGCAGCTACGCCCGGATTTCAGGCTCCGCTTTGACCATATGCAGCCCTTTGGCACCATGATGCCTGCCCAGTTTACCCTCATGGGCATGGTATCGATACCCATTGCGCCTTGGTCGGCACGCATGTACAGAGCCAACGTGCAGGGCATGAATGCCGAGATACGCGCCATGGAATGGGAAAGACAAAGTATTTTAAATGAAGCCCAAGGCATGCTCTCGGGCATGGGAGCTGAAATACGCAGCAAGCAAGTACAGCTTGATAATTACAGAAACAAGATACTGCCGGCCTTGCAGCGTAATTACAATGCTGTAATGCTGGCTTACGAAGAAAATAACGCACAACTGCCTGCCGTGGTAGATGCCTGGGAAACGCTGAATATGGCCCGTATGCAATACCTTGATAACCTGCAGGATTGGTACCTGATGATTGTTACCTATGAAAAAGAACTTGAAAGATAATATAATGCGCCTGCTACTCATGCTGCCTTTGCTGCTCCTGCTTTCCTGTAGCAGAAGCGATGAACACACGCATGCTGATGGGCCCGAAACTTATACCTGCCCCATGCACCCCGATGTAGCGCAGCAAGGCCCAGGTACCTGCCCCGTATGTGGTATGGACCTGGTACGCCAGGGGGGGCATGGCGATCATGCCGAAGCCATAGAGATTACAGATGACTTAAGGTACCTGTTGGAGCCGGCTACTGATGCAGTTGTGGCTCGCATCAGCACCGTGCAGCCAGTAAGCAGGGCCATGCGGGTTAGCATAGAAGCACCTGGTATTATTACTTACGATACCCGCCGCACTTTTACCATACCGGCCCGCTTTGGTGGCAGAATAGAGCAGCTTAATATACGCTACAACTTCCAGCCTGTGCGCAAAGGCGAAAAAATTATGGAAGTATACAGCCCCGAGCTGGTAACGGCTCAACGTGAGTACCTTTTTTTACTGGAGTCAGACCCACATAATACTCAGCTTATTAATGCTGCCAGACAAAAACTACAACTGTTGGGTGTAAACGATGCCCAGATCAACCAATTGGCACGTACCCGCAAGCCCCAGTATGCGCTGGCTATTTACAGTCCTTACAATGGCTATGTTACGGAGGCTGGCTCCCCGCAAGGCCCGCCACCAATACAGGCTACAGGTACTGCCGGCGGCGGAGGAGGTATGGGCGCTATGGGTGGCGGCGGAGGTATGGGTGCAAGCCCTTCTCCTGCCCAGGCTGCTCCTGCAGGGGGCGCACAGGCAGGCACCAACATTTCCTTACGAGAAGGCATGTATGTAAGTACTGGCCAACCGCTGTTCAGGGTAGTAAATGCAGAACAGCTATGGGCTGAGTTCGATATTCCTGCAGCACAGGCTACCCAGATAAGCCAGGGCGACCCAATCCGTATCACTATGGTTCAGAACGATTTTAGCTACCTGGGCAGTGTAAACCTGGTACAGCCCTTTTTTAATGAAGGAGGCAACTTTGTTAAACTCAGGGCATCGGTACCTGCTGGCAATGGCCAGCTACAGGTAGGCCAGCTGGTGCAGGGTACCCTTACCGACCGTACAGAGCCTGCCCTGTGGATACCCCGCGAATCTGTTTGGGACCTTGGCACGCGACATATCGCTTTTTTGCAACAGGGAGGTGTGTTCAGGCCGGTTGAGATTAATACCGGCCGCCGCTCAGGTAATATGGTTGAGGTAACCTCCGGCCTAACACAGGCCTCTGTAATAGCCTCTAACGCTCAATTCCTGATGGATAGCGAAAGTTTTATCAGGGTAAACCCAGGCACCAACTAAAATGAAGACATTACTTAATATATTATCAATACTCGTACTGGTGTTTCTGCTTGGCAGCTGCACCCGCGACCATGACCGTAGCGCACACACCGACTCTGAGGTGCGCTATACCTGCCCTATGCACCCACAAATTGTACAGGATGGACCTGGCACATGCCCTATTTGCTTTATGGACCTGGTGCCCATTAGCCACACGGGTACAGAATCTAACGAAATAATGCTTAGCGAGAGCCAGATTGCTTTAGGAAACATACAGGTACAAGGTACAGATACAGCAGGAGTAAGCAGCCAGGTAGTATTAAATGCACGGCTTTCTGTAAATGAGCAGCAAACGCAGGTAATAAGCAGCCGTGCTGCAGGCCGTATCGAGCGGCTATACATTAAAGAAACAGGCGTGCCTGTGCAGCAAGGCCAGGCTCTGTATGACATTTACAGCGAAGAGTTGCTTACCCTACAAAACGAATACCTGCTGGCCCTGGAGCAACAAAAGCAACTTGGCGCAGATAATCCCCGCTTTGCTTCTTTTGCTGAATCAGCCCGCAGAAAGCTGGAACTCTTTGGCCTTAGCCCGGCACAGATCACTACGTTGGCACGCTCGGGCCGTACCTCGCCACAAATTACCTTCCAGGCGCCTGCAGCAGGCGTAGTTAGCGAAATTTTTGGAGCCGAAGGCCAATATGTGGCTGAAGGTGCTACCCTGTACAGGCTGGAATCATTAGACCCGGTGTGGGTAGAAGCAGAGTTGTTTTCTAACGAAGCCAGCCTTGTACAAACCGGCCAGCAGGTGCAGGTAGTAGTAGCTGGCTTTGAAAACCAACCGGTAAATGGCAGGGTAAACTTTATCAGCCCCGAGTTTAGGGCAGGTAGCCAGGTAACCATTATGCGGGTTGAGCTGCCTAATCCGCAGCAGCGCTTTATACCCGGCATGCAGGCCAGTGTACGTTTACCAAGGTCTGGACAGCAGCAAACTTCCCTTTCTATACCTGCCAATGCTGTAATACATGATGAGAAAGGCAGCCATGTATGGGTACAGACTACCAATAACACTTTTGCGCCCCGTTGGGTGAGCCTGGGCCTGGAAAGCGTTGACCGTGTAGAAGTGACCTCCGGCCTGCAGGCTTCTGACAGGGTGGTAATATCCGGCGCATACTTATTGTACAGCGAGTGGATCCTGAAACGGGGCGGATCTATTACAGAACATCAGCATTAATAATTATCTAAAACTAATTGTATAACCAAACTCAAATCAAAATGAAAAGAACATTCAGATCTATTATGTTAACCGGCGCTACAGCCGTTTTTTTACTAGGCGCCTCTGCCTGCGATAACAATAACCAGCAAACCGGAACAGCCACTACTACGGAGGCTCATGATGATCATGCCGGCCATGACCATGCAGCAGGAGGCAATGCCCATGGTGAGGGTACCGCACAGGCAGAAGTGATTGAAGTACCTGACTTATCTAATATACCTAACGAGGTAAGAGCGCAGATAACAGAGGTATACAGAAGCTACGAAACCATGAAAAACGCAATGGTTGCTTCTAACCCTACCGAAACACAGCAGGCGGCCCGCCAGGTGGTAAGCAATGCACAAAACGTAAATACTGCTTCTTTACAGGGCGAACAACAAAGCTTTATCAACCAACGCATTACCACCATTCGCCAGCAGGCCGAGCAAATGGCGGGTGCTAACGATATTGAAGCACAACGCGGCCAGTTAAACAGCCTGTCGCAAAACCTGTTCGAGCTGGTAAAAGCTACCGATGCCAACGAGCAAACCCTGCATTACCAATACTGCCCTATGGCCCTAAACGACCAGGGAGGCTACTGGATTTCTGAAAACCGCGAAATCCGTAACCCTTACTTTGGCAACAAAATGCTGAAGTGTGGCGAAAACCGTGAGACGATACAGGATTAATTACCTGGCCCTGCCTTTAGCTGGGCAGGGCTTTCTATACTCTTTAAATTTATGGATAGTAAGTTGAACTTCAGCAATAAGTGATAATAAAAGCATTGCTAAATTCTTTATTACAACAAAGGCTGCTTATTATTGCTTATCTTAACACAAGCCTGGCCCATGCTGGCTGGCTCTATAACTGCGATGAGAAAGAACCTCAACTACCAGGTGCGTAAATGGCACCGTTATCTTGGCCTGTTTATTGGTATACAGTTTATTGCCTGGACCCTGAGTGGTCTGTACTTTAGCTGGAGCGATATGGATGAAGTACATGGAGACCATGACCGGAAACATGCTTCCTTGTTTAGTGCAGATCTTAACCTGGTTTCGCCTGGCGAGGTTATCAGTAACATACGCCAGCACAACAAGATCGATTCCATACGGGCAATATCTCTCATCCAGATTCTAGGCCAGCCTTATTACCAGGTGCGCTACAGCATGAAGGGAGGAGAGCATGACGGGCACCATAATCATATCCAATTGGCCGATGCCACCACAGGTGCGCTTAAAGCTCCCCTTTCTCAGGAAGAAGCTGTTGCTGTTGCACAGTATCATTTTAACGGCACAGCCCCTGTTCGTAAGGTCGAGTTGCTTGAAGCCACCAATGGACACCACGAGTACAGGAACAGCCCCTTACCTGCCTACGCAGTATATTTTGATACAGAAAGCAATACCTGCGCATATGTAGCGGCAGAGCTGGGTACTGTTCAGAAATTTCGTAATACTCCATGGCGCAGGTTCGACTTTCTCTGGATGCTGCATACCATGGACTACCAGGGCCGCGATAACATTAGTAACTGGTTACTGAGAGCCTTTTCTATATTAGGCCTTGTTACTATTCTTTCTGGCTTTGCTTTATATTATGTTTCTTCACCTACTATACGTAGGCTGACAGGAAAATCAAAATCCAAATATTCAACTATCAAATGACCCGATTAATAAGTACAGTACTTAGTGTAGTACTGTTTTTTACCCTTAGCCTGCCTGCAAGGGCACAACTTAATATGCCAGAGGCTAGCCCCGAAGGCTTTATCCGCCAGAAAGTTGGCTTTACAGATGTAAGTGTAAGCTACTCCAGGCCTGCTGCCAAAGGCCGCAAAATATTCGGAGGCCTGGTTCCGTACGGTAAACTTTGGCGCACCGGCGCATCCGATGCTACAGTAATTCGTTTTAGCGATCCTGTAACTATTGCCAATAAAAAAATCAAAGCTGGTGCTTATTCACTTTATACTATTCCGGGTGAGGCAGACTGGACGGTTATCCTTAACAGTGATACAACCCTGCATGGCTCTACAGGCTACGAGGAAAAACTGGATGTTTTGCGCTTTAAAGTAAAGCCAGAAAGCTCAGCGCGTTTTTATGAGTCTTTTACAATAAGTATTGATGAGGTAGTAAACAACGCTGCCTTTGTTACCCTGGCCTGGGAAAATACACTTACGCGCTTCCAGGTTCAATCAAATGCCGATGAGCAGATTATAGCAGAAATTAACAACAGGATCAATGTAAAAAAAGAAGAAGCTCCGGGCTTGTTATATCAGTCTGCGCTTTATTATTACACTACTAACCGCGACCCTAAGCAGGCTTTAAAATGGGTAAAGCAGGCCAACGCAAAAAGAGAAGATTTTGCCTACCTGCAACTGCAGGCTAAACTACAGGCCAGGTTAAATGATTATACCGGCGCCATTGCCTCTGCAAAACGCTCCAGCGAACTGGCTCAGCAAAACAAAATGAACGATTTTGTAAAAGCCAATAATGCTTTAATTGAAGAGTGGAGCACTAAACAAAAGTAATTAGCCTGTAACAGGGCAGTTTTATATAAAAAGGGTTTACCGGCTTTGGTGCAAGGTAAGCCCTTTTTATATATAGCCTGGTTAGTAACTAACCAGCCAGGTAATAATTAGTATAAACAGGCTGGCAAAGGTTATGCGCAACGTAAATAAATCTGACTTACGGTATACTAACCCTAGTACAGAAGTAATGAACAGTGCTAGTGGCAAAAAAACGAAATTATCATAAACACTATATGCAGCCGGCACTGTAAGCGGCACTCCCTGGTAATAAAGTGTAACCTCTCTTACAAATCCCAACAGCTCAGTTTTATGCAGCGTTACCCTTTCTGATACAAGTTCAGGATTGGCAATCGAAATTTTTTGACCCAGCACATCTATAAAATAGCCTCCCAATCCATTATTAACAGCCTGTAAATTGATCAGGCCAACATAATCTTCAAGAAGCGCATTGGTATAACGCAGGGGTATAAAGTAATCAGCTAAAATGGCCAGCACAAATAGCAAGCATGCTGCAGAAAACAGGAGATATAAGTTTTTAGCCCAGGTTGTAAGCTTAATTCCTTCAGCAATCCTTGCTGTTCTGGCTGCTCGGGCATAGCGTGGAGGGCCGGTACGAGAATAACCTCCATGTCTGGGCCGCGCTTGCATGGGCGGTGCCTGGCGTGGCCGGGCTTGTGTAGTTGTACGGCCCTGTGAGTTTACAGGGCGCTGCGTAGGAATACCCAGTATGTACGAATCGTACAGGTAATTATAGCGAAGCCTTTTGTCTGGATCACTTAATACCTGATAGGCTTCGTTAATTTCTACAAAACGGTTATGTGCCCCCTGATCTTTATTTTTATCGGGATGATATTGCACAGCCAGCTTACGATAAGCTGCTTTGATAGCAGGCACATCTGCAGCTCTATCTATACCTAGTACCTGGTAATAATTTTTCATGACTTTACATAGCTGCCCCGATTTAGGCTATAAAAAAGACCAGCCCAACAATAAACAGCAAAAATCCACTCCCAATAGCAACCTTTATCATTTTTACATCTGACTTCCGGAAGTATAAACCTACTCCACTATTTATAGTTAACAGAAGCAGCCAGTATAACCCCTCGCGTTCGTAAATGGCTCCCAGGTTTACGGTTGCAGCAGCCTGTTTGTAGAACACCGTTACTTGCCGGTCAATTCCCAGCAGAGCCGTTTCGCTCAATAAAACTTTATTAAGCAGGTTTTCGGGTTTGCCTATCAACGCCTCGCCCGCAGCAGAGTTAATATAATAAACACCCACATCATTATAACCGCTGGTACTGCTTTCTACCCTATACTTAACCTTTAACCTGTTGTAGTAAGTGGCTAAAGGTGCTTCTTTTGTTTGCTGAGGCAATATATAGTCAACCCCCAGGGTAACAATGCCTGCTAAAATTATTATAAAATATACAGTAAGCCCTTTTATGACCCACGCTGGCGCTGTATAAGGCAACTCTCCCTGTAAGATCTGCATCCACTCAGGCAGTTGACTTGCAGCTCTGTGCGGGGCTTTACGGGGTGGACTGTATTGCCTGTAGCCAGTAGCAGGCCTGCTGGCGGCAGGGTTCTGGGTAGCATAAGCCTCGCTTACTACCGGCTGATAATGAGCGTTAACCGTGAGGTTAAGTATATAAGTATCATATAAATAATTATAACGTAGCCTCTTTTGAGAGTCGCTCAGTGTTTGATAAGCCTCATTAATCTCCAAAAACTGAGCATGAGCTCCTGCAGCACTATTTTTATCAGGATGGTATTGCTGGGCTAACATGCGGTAGGCTGCCTTTATTGCCATCTGGCTGGCGTCCTTTTTTACCCCCAATGCCTGGTAGTAATCTTTGATCATTAAGTGTTAACTTATAACAGCCCTAAGGTAATGGATTGTTCTTGATTTTTCTGCAAGCATACTTTGCCTGCCAGGTATTGAGAACAATAATCCAGGTAATATTTTTTTAATAAAAATGCTGCTTCCTCAAAACTTTGTTATGTTTTTTTGTTCACTTTTGGCAAAACAGGTTAGGAATATTTGGCAAAATCTCTATATATTGTAAGCTGATTTTAAAAAACTGTTTCATCTACTCTATTTTATTTTGAAAAAGATTATCAGCTCTGTATTGCTAGCCCTATGTACGCTGCCTGCCATGGCGCAGGAGGCATCCTCAGAAACACTCAGCGAAAAAATTGACTCTATGTTTAAGCCTGTTGTAGAAGCAATAGGAAGTGTTCTCTTTTGGGATCCTTTTGCTGCCATTGGGATTGATTTTGGGAGCCCGGTACCGCTGGTAGTTGTATGGCTGGTAATGGGGGCCTTGTTCTTTACCATTAAAATGGGCTTTATTAACATACGGGGTATTAAACATGCTATCGATTTAACCAGGGGCAAGTATGATGACCCCAATGATAAAGGAGAGGTATCGCATTTCCAGGCGCTGGCTACTGCGTTATCTGCAACAGTGGGCCTTGGCAACATTGCAGGGGTAGCAGTAGCTATTACCCTCGGTGGCCCCGGTGCAACCTTCTGGATGATTGTAGCAGGTTTACTCGGCATGTCTTCTAAGTTCGTAGAATGTACGCTCGGTGTAAAATACCGCAAAATTGAAAAGGATGGCTCTGTATCGGGCGGACCTATGTATTACCTGAGCACCGCCCTTGCTAAAAAGGGTATGGCAGGCTTTGGAAAAGTACTGGCTGTAATTTTTGCAATACTTTGTATTGGTGGCTCTTTTGGTGGAGGTAACATGTTCCAGGCAAACCAGGCCTTTGCCCAGCTAGCCAATGTAGCACCGGTAATGCAGGGACAAGGTGTATTTTTTGGCCTTGGCCTGGCAGCTTTAGTAGCTATTGTAATTATTGGCGGTATTCGCTCTATTGCAAAAGTTACCGAAAAGATTGTTCCGATTATGTGCGGCCTTTATGTGCTTATTGCCCTGGTCATTATTGGTATGAATTTCACTAAGATTGGTGATGTACTGTGGCTGATCTTTGATGGCGCTTTTGATCCTGATGCTATAAAGGGCGGTATTATTGGCGTAATGATTGTTGGCTTTCAGCGTGCAGCTTTCTCTAATGAAGCCGGCGTGGGTTCTGCTTCTATTGCACACTCTGCCGCTAAAACCAACGAGCCTGTTAGCGAAGGCATAGTGGCCCTGCTTGAACCTTTTATTGATACTGTAGTAGTATGTACCTTAACAGCTCTTGTTATTGTATTTACCGGCCTGCATACAAATCCGGAAAACCTGGAAGGCACCCAGCTTACCTCTAGCGCATTTGCTTCTGTATTTCCCTGGTTTCCATACCTGTTGGTAGTAGCTATTTTCCTGTTTGCTTTTTCTACCATGATATCATGGTCGTATTATGGTTTAAAAGCCTGGACCTACCTGTTTGGCAACTCCCGCATTTCAGATGTATCCTATAAGGTATTGTTTCTTGTATTTGTTGTAATTGGCTCTTCTGTAAGCTTAGGTGCCGTAGTGGATTTCTCTGATATGATGATCCTTGGTATGGCTTTCCCTAATATTATGGGTCTCTTGTTCCTGGCTTCTGAAGTAAAAGGTGACCTTAACAGCTACCTGGCCCGCGTAAAAAGTGGTGCTATCAAGCGTTTTGATAAAAAAGAAAAAGAACTGGTATAAGCCTTAAAGAAGTTGGCTCTATAACCAACCTTTTTGTAAGCGCCATAAAGGCCCCTTGTTAACCTGCATGAAACAGTTAGGTTAACAAGGGGCTTTTCTTTGCTACCCCACCAATAGTTAACTTACTATCTTTTAATACGTTAATAGTATTAAGCACAACTAAGGGGCCTTTGCCCTGGCAGTTCGGCAAGCAGGTACTAGGGTGCTTGCCTTTAACAATCACTAAAAACTTTACACTAATGAAAGAAGATAATAAAGACAAGAAAAAAGATATCCTGCATGACCAGATGCCTGACTTTTCGCAAGACAAAAGCAATAAAGCTCCGGAGGCAGGAGCTAACCAACCCAGCGGCATGCGCATGAGAGATGGCAAGCCTACTGTTTCGGATGATGCAGGTAATAACAGCACATATAAGAAAACAACCATGAAAGACATGCAAGATGAATCTTCTGAAAACAAGGAAGATAAAGCACGCAAGCAAGGCCCCTACGGCATGCAGGAGCCAGGCCATGGCGAGTAATTTTTATACTTACCTTACTAAAAAAAGCCCCTTATCACTTGTTAGTGATAAGGGGCTTTTTTTGAACATAACTACCCCCTTTGTACCATAGGTTTAAAACTTGTGTATTGCTTTATAAAACCTTCAGTTTTATACAAACTCGCTACACACCCTCAGGTATCCAAACAGGCACTCAATTTTTTTTACACTCCAATAGCAGTTAATTTACATAGCAGAGCAGCTCAATGCATTTCAGCAATGGCACAAAGGCAAGCCACCCGCCTAACATGCTGATTTTTACAAACATACAGGAGCAACACAGCCTATAAAAAGCACAGAGATTTTTTTACAAAACAGTACAGATGAGCCTATTTCATACAAGCGCAACTTTTTCTGAAGATCACAGGAAATATCCTGTTGAAGCTATTTTCTACACAGACCTAAACGGTATTATAAAAAGTACTGATGATTGTTTTGTACAGCTTTTAGGATATAAGCCAGAAGAACTGAACGATTGTATTACCTGGAACAAACTGTTTACCGACCCGGCACATACAGAGCAGATTAGCACAGCTTTACAACAGCTTGGGCATTGGCGTGGCACCTCTGTCCTTTTAACCAAACAAGGCGACCTTTGCCCGGTTACTATAAAAGCAGATCCTTGTTATAAAGACAACATCTATATAGGTATACAATTTGCTGTTACCCCTGCCCACCATTTTTACGAAAAAGAAGAAGTACTCCGGAACAGCTGTGAGTTGCTAAAAGATATTTTAGATATTAGTAATGATGCTATCCTGGTAATAGATGCCCATAGCCGCCTAATTCTGCAATGCAACCAAAGAGCGGTACAAATGTTTAAGCTTTCCAACAAAACAGATGTTGTGGGTATATATGGTGGTTACTTCCATAAAAGACCCTTTACGTATGATGAGGTGAGGCATTTGCGAAAAAGCATAGATGAAACCGGACAATGGAAAGGAGAAGTTGAGTACCGTTTTAATGACACCGAATTTTGGGGTAGCGTAAACATAAAGCTTATCAGAACAAATGGCTTTTTGGCAGAACTGGTACAAATAACCAATATAACCGACTATAAATTAGCCGAAGAAGCCTTATCGCACAGCAGAAAACTATGGGAAGAGGTTTTTAATAACAGTGCCGATGCCTTGTTGCTAACCAATAGCAACATTTCCTATACATTAGATTGCAATACAATTGCCCTGGATCTTTTAAACCTGCCTACTAAAAATGTTTTTACCCAAAAAAACATCTTTAGTTTTTTTAAAAACAGCTTACAGGAAGCCGACTATCAGGCTATACATAATAGTTTAAACATCCATAGCCACTGGACTTCAGATATAGAGCTGGTAGATAATAACGGTAAACCTTTTTGGGGCAATGTTGCCATTCGCCAGTTTGAACTTAATAGCGTAAAGATTAACCTTATCAGGATCAAGGATATTACCCATCGCTGGCTGGCCTTAGAAAAAGAAAAGCAACTTAACGAAACACTGGAGCAAAAGGTAAAAGAGCGTACCAGCCAGCTGGCAGAAAGTGAGGAGCGGTGGAAATTTGCCCTTGAAGGCAACGGCTATGGAGTATGGGACTGGAATATTGCTGAGAACCATGTTTTTCTTTCTCCTCAATGGAAAAATATATTGGGTTATACAGAGCAGGAACTCCAGAATATAGTAGAAGCCTGGCAAACCAGGATCCATCCAGAAGATGAACAACGCACTATACATGAGTTGCAACGTTGCTTGAACAAACAGGCTTTTGAAAAGCACTCTGAATATAGATTACTCCATAAGGATGGCACATACCGTTGGGTATTAGACCGGGGCAAGGTAGTATCGACTGATGCAGAAGGCAACCCTACCCGCATTTTAGGTACTATTTCAGATATAACTGCACAGAAAAAAGCCCAGGAAGAGCTAACCATAAAAGATCGTTTCTATAAATCGATCCTGAGCGCTTCTATTGACGGTTATATACTTTTTGATGCCCAAGGATACATAATTGATGTAAATGAGTCGTACTGCGCCATGTCTGGTTATTCTGAAGAAGAGCTTCTTACCATGACTTTTGCAGACCTGGAAGCTAACAAAAACAGGTTCACATTACTTCGCAGGTATAAACAGCTTATCAACAAAGGTCACGACCGGTATGAAACCCAACACATACGAAAAGACGGAAGCATCTTTATAGTAGAGCCTAGTTTTACGTACCTGCAATCGGAAGGCGGCATAGTAAGTTGCTTTATAAGAGACTCTACACGCAGAAAACTAGTAGAACAAGAGGTTAAAGATAGCCATGCCCGCTTCCATTTTATATCTGAAAACATCCGTGATATTTTAGCCTTATATACCGTAGATGGCTTTTGTACTTACATGAGCCCTTCTCTTAAAGAAGTATTGGGCTACTCGCTGGATGAGGTGATTGGCCGGCGCCTTATCAAATACGTGCATCCGGATGACCTTGAACTGGTAAAGAAAAGCTTTGCCCAAACAGCAGCCGGCCATAAAAGCTCCTTAATCCAATACAGGGTTATGCATAAGAACGGGCTATATATATGGATGGAATCTTCTTCCAGCTTTATTATGCAAGATGGAAAAGTAGTTGCCATACAGGCAGCCACCCGCGACATCCATGACCGTAAGATGGCAGAGGAAGGCACACAATTGGCCCTGGAAAAAGAGCGCGAACTTAATGAGCTTAAGTCCCGCTTTGTAAGTACAGCCTCTCATGAGTTTCGCACCCCCCTAACCAGCATACAATCCAGCGTGGAGATATTGCAGCAGATAACGCAAGGCGCTCCCGCCAGTATGGATACGAAGTACCAAAAGCACTTTTCTCGGATCAAATCATCTATCAGGCGAATGACTTCACTTATGGATGACCTGCTGAATGTAGAACGCTTGCAGTCTGGCTCGCTTGCCTTATGCCCCCTGCCCACAGACCCGCTAAGGTTAATAAACGAGGTACTGGAGCAAAGCTTTTTCCCTTACCAGGATGGCCGTTTTGTAGATCTTTCCATTCAAGGCACAGAGCGGTTAGTAGCACTGGATAGTAAATGTATTACTCATATTCTTACCAACCTGCTTAGCAATGCCTTTAAGTATTCTCCAGGCAAACCTAACCCACAGCTAAGCCTGAAGTTTATGGAAAAGGCTATTCAGTTTAAAGTAAGCGACCAGGGAATTGGCATACCAGAAGAAGAGCAAAAAAATATTTTTAACTCATTTTTCAGAGCACACAATACAGGCACTATACAGGGCACTGGCTTAGGCATGGTTATTACTATGCAATATGTAAAGCTACATGGAGGCCACATAGAAGTGAAAAGCAGTAAAAATGCAGGTTCTTGTTTTACTGTAACCATTCCCGATTTAAAATACTAAAGATTATTACTCCAGCTTTGGATTCCCTTTTATGTACCCTAATATTACTGTCTATCTATTAATAATATGTTCAAGATTTTAGTAATTGAAGACGAAGACAGCATCCGCGAGAATATAGCTGAACTCTTGGAACTGAACCAATATGAAGTAATACAAGTGCCTGATGGCTTTAGCGGTATACAGCAGATTCTGAGCCAGGAGCCAGACCTGGTAATTTGTGATATAATGATGCCTATGATTGACGGTTATGAGGTACTTCGGCTAGCCCGCAAAAATCCTGTAAGCGCCAATATACCTTTTATCTTTTTATCGGCTAAGGCTAACCAGGCCGATGTACGTACAGGCATGAGCCTTGGGGCAGATGATTACCTTACCAAGCCCTTTTTAGCTGACGATCTCCTGAACTCAGTAAAAGGGCGTATTGCAAGGCGTCAATCTTTACAAAAAGAGGCAAAACAGCGTTTACTCAAAGTAAAAGAAAGCGCTCATACCATTGCTTCGCATGAATATAACACCCCGCTTAATGGCATATTAGGCTCTGTAAACCTGCTTATAGAGTGCTACGACCATCTTTCTAAAGAAGAAGTGGCAGAAATGCTGCAGGTAATAAAAACTTCTGGCGAGCAGCTTAACCGCCTCTACAAAAACATGATGTTGCACGGGAGGTTAAAAGCATATAGTACTGATGAATTAACTTACCGCCGGGGTAGCACAACAGATATAAGCAGGCTCATAAGCACCAAGGCAAAATCCCTTGCCATTACATATGCCCGCCCGGAAGACCTTGTAATGGAGCTGGAGCATTGCAGTGTAGAGGCCTCGGAAGAAGACCTGTTAAAAATTACAGAAGAGCTGCTTGACAATGCGTTTAAGTACTCTGCTAAAGGCGAGCGTGTTATTATAAAAGCCTATACCATTGCCAACTTCTGTATTATTGAAGTACAGGACCAGGGCCGTGGCATGACGCGCGAAGAACTGAGCTCTACAGGACCATTTACTCAGTTTAAAAGGGAAACCCACCAACAGCAAGGCTTAGGCCTTGGTATACACCTGGCAGAGCAACTTTCTCAGCTTAATGGAGGCTCACTACACCTAAGAAGTAAGGAGCCTAAAGGCCTTATTGCAGAAGTAAAGCTTCCTCTTAAATAAGAATAAATTTACCCCATTCATAAAGTTTACCACAGCACCCGGTATTGTTTTATGAAATAAGGCTTTATATATTGAGCCCCGGGCTTGATATACAAAGCCTTATTTCATAAAACTTGTATTTTTCATGCGTAAACTTATCTTATTAACTGCTGTTTTAGGATGGCTATGGTCTGCACCTGTATTCAGCCAGACGGTAGCTGTACAACAAGACCCTGCCATTAAAGAAATGGTAGAAGAAATCTCTGCTCAAAACCTGGAGGCCATTGTGCGCAAGCTGGTAAGCTTTGAAACCAGGCATTCTTTTAGTACCACCCGCCACAAAACCCGCGGCATAGGTGCTGCCCGTAATTGGGTGCAAAGTGAATTCGAAAAATATGCTCAGGCCTCTGGGGGCCGCTTAAAAGTTGAGCAAGACCCTTACATAGTAGAACCCGATGGCAGGCGTATATCGCGCCGCATTGAAATGCGCAATGTTATGGCTACCCTGCAGGGCACCGACCCTAACGATAACAGGGTGTTTATTGTAAGTGGACATATTGACTCGCGCGCTACCGATGTAATGGATAGTACCAGCAAGGCACCTGGCGCAAACGATGATGCCTCTGGAGTAGCAGTTGTAATGGAAATGGCCCGTATTATGTCTAAAAGGCAATTTCCGGCTACCATTATATTTGTAGCTGTACAGGGAGAAGAGCAAGGCTTGTTTGGAGCCAAACATCTGGCTCAACGCGCCAAAAATGAAGGTTGGAACTTAGTTGCCATGCTTAATAATGATATTGTAGGCAACTCCCGCTCTGACGAAACTGATATAAGCAGCAGCACCCAGGTACGTGTATTCAGTGAGGGCGTACCAGCCCTTGAAACAGAAGCACAGGCCCAGATGCGCAGACGCCTTAATGGAGAAAATGATAGCCAAAGCCGCCAGCTGGCCCGCTATATTAAAGAAGTTGGCGAACGTTATGTAGACCAGCAGGAAGTAGTGCTTACTTATCGTACCGACCGTTTTTTACGCGGTGGCGACCATACGCCTTTTAGCCAATTAGGCTTTCCTGCGGTACGTTTTTCAGAAATGAATGAGAGCTTCCGCCACCAGCACCAGAACGTGCGTGTAGAACAGGGTATTCAATACGGAGACCTTCCAGAGTTTATGGATTTTCCGTATCTGCGCAAAACCACCGGTATTAACCTGGCTACGCTGGCAAACCTGGCCCTTGCCCCTTATGCACCAGAAAAAGTAGGCATTGCTGTAGGCAACCTTACTAACAAAACAGAACTACGCTGGCAGGCTCCCTCGCAAGGAAAGGCCCCGGCTGGGTATTATGTATTGATGCGCGATACAAGCAGCCCGGTTTGGCAACGTAAATTCTATACAAAAGACCTTACCCTCACCCTACCTTACTCTAAAGATAACTACTTCTTTGCGGTACAGGCAGTAAGCGAGGGCGGACACGAAAGTCTTCCTGTATTTCCAATCCCTGTAAATTAAGATCTGTGTTCTGATGCAAAAATCATTAAAGCTAATCATACCTGCCTGCCTCCTTAGCTTTGGCTTAGGCGCATTTATAAACAGGCAAAACGACCTGCCACCATTAACTACAAGCCTGGTGCAACAGGCTGCTACTGTATTTGGCCTTCAGTTTACCCAGGCAGAGGCAGACTCTATGCTTACCGGTTTAGAAGAACAACGCAAAGAGTATGAGAAAATCAGGAGCCTGCACCTTGCCAATGAGGTAGCCCCGGCTCTTGATTTTAACCCCATACCAGCAGGTATGCAGTTCGAAAAAACAAAGCAACCTTTCCGCATGAGTAAGCCTGGCACTGTAAACCTGCCAGCCAATCGTGATGAACTGGCTTTTTATACCGTAAGCCAGTTATCTGAGCTTGTTCGTACCCGCAAAATATCATCGCTGGAGCTTACCCAATTTTTTTTAGCAAGGCTTAAAAAGCATGACCCAACTTTACTTTGCGTGGTAAGCCTTACAGAAGAGCTGGCATTGGAACAAGCCCGCAAAGCAGATGCAGAAATTAAGGCTGGCCGCTATCGCGGCCCCCTGCACGGCATACCATATGGCGCCAAAGATCTGCTTGCCAAAAAAGGATATAAAACAACCTGGGGCTCTGTACCATTTAAAGACCAGGTTATTGATGAAGATGCTACCGTAATACGCAAGCTTGAAGAGGCCGGTGCTGTACTGGTAGCTAAACTTACGCTGGGCGAACTCGCCTGGGGCGATGTTTGGTTTGGCGGCATGACCCGTAACCCATGGAATACAGCAGCAGGCTCAAGCGGCTCTTCTGCAGGCTCTGCTTCTGCGGTATCAGCGGGTCTGGTTCCCTTCGCCATTGGCTCCGAAACGCTGGGGTCTATCGTATCTCCCTCAACGGTTTGCGGCACTACAGGCCTTAGGCCTACATTTGGCAGGGTTAGTCGCCATGGTGCAATGGCCCTAAGCTGGACTATGGATAAACTAGGCCCTATTTGCCGCTCTGTAGAAGATTGCGCCATTGTATTTAATGCTATTCTGGGTCCGGATGGTAAAGATAGAACCGTAGTTGATCTACCCTTTAACTACAACCCTGCCGCTACCAGCCTTAAAGGTTTACGCATTGGCTACCTGCATAAAGACTTTGCCAGAAACTATGGCTTTAAAGCTTATGATGAGGCTGCCCTGGCCCGCTTACGTGAATTAGGAGCCAATCTTATTCCAATCGAACTACCTGAGTTGCCGGTAGGTGCAATGTCTACAGTGCTGTCTGTAGAAGCTGCGGCTGCTTTTGATGAGCTTACCGTAAGCAATCGTGATGATATGATGGTGCGCCAGATCAAAAACGCCTGGCCTAATGTATTTCGCCAGGCACGCTTTGTACCGGCAGTAGAATATATACAGGCAAACCGTGCCCGTACTGTACTTATCGAGCAAATGGCTACACGCTTAAAAGACCTGGACCTGTACATTTCACCATCATTTGCCAGCGCCAACCTGACTCTTACCAACCTAACCGGCCACCCCTGTGTAGTAATGCCTAATGGTTTTACCCCCCAGGGTACTCCCACCAGCATTACCTTTATTGGCCAGTTGTATGGCGAGGCCAAGTTAATGGCAGCAGCCAAAGCGTATCAGGATGCTACCGATTTCCATAAAAAGCACCCTCCTATGTTTGCCAGAACAGTTGCTGAATAGCCCAGCCTTCTTCAAGGCCTCTAAAGCCACCTTGCACTTACAAAGCAAGGTGGCTTTATTTTTTTCATTATATCAAGATCACAGTTCTAGTTTAACCCAAAAATCACACACAACCCACTACCCAAAATCAATCAAAAAATGTTAAACATAAAATTAAATCAAGACCTTTATCCTATATCTTAAATATTAATTTTATCCACACTTACATTTACGAAACATAATTTTGATTGCATTTATCTTATTATATATTTGTGAAGATATCCTCAATTAAACCTTTAACTCATTTCGCATGAATTATCTTGTTTACTTAGTTCCAGCATTTGGAATAATAGCTCTGTTATATACCCTCTGGAAATCAGCCTGGGTATCCAAACAGGACGCGGGCGATGAAAAGATGACTCGTATTGCTGGCTTTATTGCAGAAGGCGCCATGGCATTTCTAAAAGCAGAATACAAGATCCTCACCTATTTTGTAATAATAGCCTGTATATTATTAGGCCTGCTTTCCTTTAGCAATGAGAAATCATCACCCCTCATTATTCTTGCTTTTGTAATAGGAGCTGTTTTTTCAGCGTTGGCAGGATATATAGGTATGCGCATTGCTACTAAAGCCAATGTGCGCACCGCACAGGCTGCACGCACAAGCTTGTCCAAAGCTCTGGATGTTTCATTTGCTGGTGGAGCTGTTATGGGCATGGGCGTAGCAGGGCTGGCAGTTTTGGGCCTGGGCTCCCTTTTTATTGTATTTAAGTATATTTTCTTTGATAGCGTAGGCGCCACCGACCCTAGTGGCATACAAATGGAAATAGCTATTGAGGTACTTACCGGCTTTTCGCTGGGTGCTGAAAGCATAGCCCTATTTGCGCGTGTAGGCGGCGGTATTTACACCAAAGCAGCTGATGTAGGGGCCGACCTGGTGGGCAAAGTAGAAGCTGGCATTCCTGAAGATGACCCCCGCAACCCCGCCACCATTGCAGACAATGTTGGTGATAACGTAGGTGACGTAGCGGGCATGGGTGCTGACCTTTTTGGCTCTTATGTAGCTACAATCCTGGCAACCATGGTACTGGGCCGTGAAACCCGCGCAATTGATGAAGTAGGCGGTTTATCTCCAATTTTGCTACCAATGCTAATTGCAGGTCTTGGTATTATTTTCTCTATGATTGGCGCAGCCCTGGTTAGAGTTAAAGAAGGCGGCAATGTACAGCAATCCTTAAACATAGGTAACTGGACCTCTGTAGTACTTACGGCCATTGCATCATACTTCCTTATTGATTGGCTTATGCCAGCCGAAATGGTGTTGCGCGGCGCCACTTTTACTAAAAACGGCATTTTTGCAGCAGTAATCGTTGGTCTTGCTGTAGGCACTATCATTAGTATTATTACAGAGTATTATACTGCTATGGGCAAAAAGCCTGTAGATTCTATTGTACAGCAATCCTCTACAGGTGCCGCTACCAATATTATTGCAGGCCTTAGCGTGGGCATGATGTCAACGGCTTTGCCTATGATTATATTAGCATTGGGTATTGTGCTTTCTTTTGCAGCGGCCGGCTTATATGGCGTTGCCATTGCAGCGGCCGGCATGATGGCTACTACTGCCATGCAGCTGGCTATTGATGCTTTTGGCCCTATTGCTGACAATGCAGGCGGTATAGCCGAAATGAGCGAACTACCTAAAGATGTGCGCGAAAAAACCGACATCCTGGATGCTGTAGGTAACACAACTGCAGCCACTGGCAAAGGCTTTGCCATTGCCTCAGCAGCACTTACTTCATTGGCTCTTTTTGCAGCTTTTGTGGGTATAGCAGGCATTGATACCATTGACCTTTATAAAGCGCCGGTATTGGCCGGTTTATTTATTGGAGGCATGATTCCTTTTGTATTTTCGGCTATGGCTATTGCTGCCGTAGGGCGTGCCGCTATGGCTATGGTTGAAGAAGTAAGAAGGCAGTTCCGCGAAATCAAAGGTATAATGGAAGGCACAGCCGAACCGGAATATGATAAGTGTGTAGCCATTTCTACCAAAGCGGCTATCCGCGAAATGATTTTACCAGGCGCAATTGCCCTTGTAGTGCCTATCCTGGTGGGCTTTGGCCTGCGTGGTGTTTTTGAGGGCGTATCAAGTGCTGAAATTTTAGGCGGTCTGCTGGCAGGTGTAACAGTTTCAGGCGTGCTAATGGCTATTTTTCAATCAAATGCGGGGGGCGCCTGGGACAATGCTAAAAAATCCTTTGAAAAAGGAGTTATTATTAATGGCCAAACATATTACAAAGGCTCTGAGCCTCACAAGGCTTCTGTTACCGGCGATACCGTTGGAGACCCATTTAAAGACACCTCAGGACCATCCATGAATATATTAATTAAATTAATGTCTATTGTATCATTGGTAATTGCTCCCTATATTGGCGATGGAAGAGTTCGGGAAGGTGAAGGACATGTTCAGCTGATCGAAAAGACTCCAAAAGAAATTGTAACCAAGGCATCTGCTCCGGTTATAGAACAAGTAAACACAAACAACTAAACAAACAAACAACTAGTAGCACAGCCCCGGCAGAGATCTGCCGGGGCTGTCTTTTTAGCATCCTTACCTAGCCAACATTTTTAAGCATTTTTACCGCATTAGGGCCCAGGTGCCTGGTTAAGATCTGGCGATACTCTGTACTGTTTTTAAAAGAAGCCATAAACTCCTCCATCAGCGGGCCCCAATCTGTATTAAGCGGCATAATCATACCAAACTCTTCTGCATCGTAATCTCCGCTGGGGTGGCGCTTTATCGGCTTTTTCTCTTTTATTGCTTCCAGGAAATATGTAAAATCCAGGTTGGTAAATGTTTTGGGGTCCGCAGCCACTTTAGCAATTACTTCTGGGCTTGAAGGCAAATAAGCAATCTTCATGGCAGGATAATATTTAGCCTTAAGCTCAAGCAACTGCTTTTCATTGGTTGTTCCCTTTATGGTATAAGCGGTCATCCCCTCAAAAGTAGCAGGCAACTGCTGCAAAGCACTTAAGGTGGCCACACTGTTGTGGGTAAGCAGCACTGTAACATTATTAATAAAGGCAGGGCTAAACTTTACCTCTTTCTTGCGCACATCAGTAATTGTAATATTACCTAAGCCAAATACCCCTCCCGATCCATCTTTTACATTGTTATAAAACTTCTTAAAATCATCAGTTTGCCCCTGGTACTTTACAGAGAGCTTAACCTGCTTGTTTTTTTCCACATACTCCACAAAATGATCCATAATATCCACACAAATGCCCTGTACCTTACCTGCCTTATCTGCATACGAAAAGCCGGGCGTATCAATATAGGTATAGGTAATCTGCCCGCTCCCTTTTCTCTGAACTTCTGCCCATGCATCACCTTTTAAGGTTTGGGCACCTGCAGCCGGCGCCTGTAATATCATTACACATAAAAACCCTGCTTTTATTGCATCAGCCAGCCTTGCCGCTACATTTTGCAATTTTATTTTACAAATCATAACAATTACAGAATTTAAGTTTAACATCTTACCGTTAAACCTAATTTAACCAAAGCAAATGCTTTATACATCTACTCTTTTTGTATTATCATACATAGAAAGAATGTTTCTTAAGTTGCAGGAGTACTACCTGGTTTTAGCTTAATTTATTTGTAATGCCCTATAAAATAAATTATATTTAAGCTGGTAGCCGGCTGCTTTTTATAAAAATCCGTACTTTTAAACCGGCTGTTAACTACCCCGTATAGCCATATTCTGTCCCTATTTTTAACCCTAATCTGATTATGAGAAAAAAGATTGTTGCCGGAAACTGGAAAATGAACAAAGGCCCTGAAGAGGCATTAAAGCTAACTTCTGAGATTGTGAACATGGTAAAAGATGAGGTTCGCTCTGATGTTCAAGTAGTAATTGCGCCACCCTACCTGTACCTGGCTTCTTTAAAAAAAATGACAGCCGATGCTTCTAATATTTCACTGGCTGCTCAAAACTGCCATACAGAATCAGCAGGCGCCTATACAGGCGAAATAGCAGCAGACATGATCAAAGCTATAGGTGCAGAATATGTAATTTTAGGCCATAGCGAAAGGCGTGAGTATTTTAAAGAAAGCAACCAGGAGCTAGCCAAAAAAACAGATATCGCTCTAGCAAATGGCTTAACACCTATCTTCTGCTGCGGAGAGCCACTTGAAATAAGAGAAGCAGGCACACATGTAGATTATGTAAGCCAACAACTCACTGAAAGTCTTTTTCATTTATCGGAACAAGATTTTTCTAAAATTGTAATTGCTTATGAGCCGATCTGGGCAATTGGCACAGGCCGCACCGCCTCTGCAGAGCAGGCACAGGAAATGCACAAGGCCTTACGCCAGCATCTTGCCTCTAAATATGGCGCAACTATTGCAGACACTATTCCGATTTTATATGGCGGAAGCTGCAAGCCCTCTAACGCAGCCGAGATCTTTGCAGGTCCGGATGTAGATGGTGGCCTTATTGGAGGGGCTTCTTTACAGTCGCGGGATTTTACAGATATTATTAAAGCTCTTTAAGGCGCTGCTGGCCTGCTCTTTTTGCAGGCCAGCTTTGGCAATGTTTTAATTTGTACTTCGGCAACTCAATATTATCTTCCCCGGCTTGAAAGTAATACTCATAGTATCTATAGTAACTAATATGAAAAAAGTAATTTGCATAGCATTTTTTCTGACAGGCTTTATGCTTGCTGCAGGCCAGGCCAATGCACAGCGCCGCGATGTAGAGATTTGCAACATCTTTGGCTCTGTATACCTGGAACCTAACAAAGCTTATGCAGACCTGGTTGTATTTGTAGAAGAATCTGAAGCATTTGCCCACCTGCCAGTATTTAAAACAGACAACCGTCTTTTTGCTGACAGAAGTGGCTTATGGCACATTGTAAAAGATCCTAACCAGGCACGCTTTCGCATACATATAACAAGAAACAAAGCCCTGGCCGATTTTACGATTTATTACATCGATACAGAATCTTTTGCCGGATGCCGGTAACATTGCATAAACCGTTATTCGTTCATTTATGGAGCGCGTAACCCCAAGAGGTTGCATTTAATACCTGCTCAGGCCTTATATTGCTTTAGAAAACTATATTATATATGAATTATATTTCAATCCATGTTAAGGTTAACCCCGACTATTCCGATATTCTGGTAGCTGAGCTATCCGAACTCGGCTTTGATACCTTTCAGGATACAGACGAAGGCTTTGAAGGCTTTGCAGAAGCAGAACAGTTTAACCGTACCACTACAGAACTATTGCTGGCTAAATATGCCAAAGACACCGCTCTTTCATATACTTTCGGTACCATAGAAAAAAAGAACTGGAATGAGGAGTGGGAGAAAAGTTTCTCGCCTGTTATCATTGGAAACCAATGCATAGTGCGGGCAAGCTTTCATAAACCAGCCTCTGCGTACAAGCACGAAATTATTATAAACCCCAAAATGTCTTTTGGTACGGGCCACCATGCCACCACCGCCCTGATGCTGGAGCGCCAGCTTACTATAGACCATAACAGAAAGCGGGTAATGGATGTAGGCAGCGGCACAGGTATTTTGGCTATTATGGCCGAAAAGCTTGGCGCTAAAGAAGTGTTTGCATTTGATATTGAAGACTGGGCAGTAGAAAACGCAAAAGAAAACACAGAATTAAACGGCTGCTCAAAAATTGAGGTAGCTTTGGGCGATATAAGCCTTGCCGAAGGGCGTGAGCCTTACGATATTGTATTAGCCAACATTAACCGCAATATACTACTGGAGCAAATTCCTGCCTACCAACGCTTTCTGGCGCCGGGCGGCTATATGCTGTTAAGTGGCTTTTATGATTCTGACACCGAAGATATTCGCCTGCGGGCCAAAGAGGTTGGGCTTAACCTTCGTAAGCTGACCCTCCAGGACCAGTGGGCCTGTATAGTGCTTCAGCTTACCGATAAATAGAACAGGGCCGGGTTATTGCCTGGCCTTTTTCATGTACGGTTATAGCATTTTCCGCTTTATTTTTTCCGATCCTGCCTTAAAAAGCACCCCATCTGTACCGGTTGCTCCACCCCAATTGATACCTCGTTTGATATAAACCATTGATTTGTGTAACTTTAGTTTGGTTTCTGGCTACAGAAGATATTTCTATAGCCATTAAGCAACTTTTGCACGCCATGAGCCTGGCAGCAACAGTATGAGGTTTATGAAATAAAATTTTTACAGCTATACCTGTATTTTTTATACAGTGGAGCATGCTTATGGATATTACCAGGGCAATAGGCACATTTATTTTAGCTTATTGATCCATATTATGCAATTTCCCTACTACCCTTGTTCGTTGTAGAGAAGCAGAGTAACACTCCATTTTTTGGCAGCCCCCCTTCATAAACTGCTTTAAAAGAAGCCTTGTAATGTTACAACTCAATTTGCTTTATAAAAAACTTTACGATCAAGATGAAATTCTTACAAGCGTTTTTACTTTTTCTTCTGATGGCAGCTTTTACAACGGCCCATGCCCAGAACTACAAGATTTCCGATGACCCTGAAGTCTTTGTAACTGACCTGGCCGCCATCTTAAGCAGCACCAAAAACACAGCCGCCACTAAAGCAGGCGAAGAGTTTGTAATGGCATGGCGCAGCGGAAAGCTACAGGATAGTGACAAAAAGCGCATTATGCACATTACTAAAGGCATGGTGCAGAAAAAATATAAAGCGCGCCCGCATTTTGAGAGTTTCTGCGCCATGATTGCCACAGCAGCCCTCTCCCCTAATAGCCAGGCCGACTTTAACAACCTGCTTACCGTTACCCAGAAGGTAGCCGATAACCACACCGCACAAAGCCTGGTTGCATATTGCGAAACAGCCAGATCTTTGTTTGAGGGCCACAAAATATACAGCTCTAACTATAACAGCCTTATTGCAGAGGGGGGCTCATACACATTTGATTACATAGAAAAAGGCAAGACTAAAGAGGTTGCTCCCGAACCAGAACCAGCTCAGCAAACTGCCGAGCCAGCCAATGTAGATCCTTTCTTTTATAATTTTGATGCTGAACCAGCACCTGTATATGCGGATGATGCTTCTTCAGGCACCATAATGCTTAATGCAGCAGAAATTCCCGAGGTGATTATCCCCGAAATTAAAGGAGCAGTAATTATATTTAAAAATATAAACCTGGTAATGGCCTCCCGCTTTGATACTACGCGCCTTACCGGCACAGAAGGCCATTATTTGTTTAACTCTGCAGAGTTTATTGGCGAAGGCGGCCGCTTTGACTGGAGCATAGCCGGCTTGCCCGAGGTATATGCTACGTTTGCAAAATACAGCTTTAAGGTTCGTAACTCTGCTTTAGTATCTGATAAGGTTACACTGCATTACCCCGAAAGAGTAGACAAGCCGCTTGAAGGTATTTTTACCTTCATGAGTAAAAAACATAAAGGCATTGATGATGCCCAGTACCCCCGCTTTAAATCATATGCCAACAATGTAACTGTTAAAAACCTTGGCGAAAACATAGAATATAATGGAGGCTTTGCCTTAGCTGGCCGCCATATATACAGCTCTTCTATCAATGGTGGCCCTACCACCCTGCTTATTAAAGAAAAAGGCGTTACCCGTTTAAAAGCTGTTTCTAACCGCTTTGAGTTTGGCGACTCGCTAATTACATCAGACATGTCGTATGCAGCTTTGTACCTTGACAAGGACTCTATTTACCACCATGGCGTGAGGCTCAAGTACAATAAAAATGTAAACGACATTAAGCTTTACAAAGACAAAGGTCTTTACAAAAACAGCTCATTTATAGATAGCTACCATCAGATTGAGATAGACTGCGATGTGCTTAGCTGGATGCTGGGCGAAGAATCCATAAACTTCTATATTCTTAATGGCAAGACCCAGGTTCCTGCCACATTTGAGTCTAAAGAATATTATGACGATGCACGCTTTAGCAGGCTGCAGGGCTTATATACCTTCCACCCTGTTATAATGATTAACAACTATGCCAACACCATTAAGAAAGAAACTTTTTACCTGGATGACCTGGCTACTGCTTATAAACAAAACCCCGCTACCCTGCGCACTGCTATGCTTAGCCTGATGGGTGATGGCTTTATTGACTATAACGTACATACTGGCAAAATCAAGGTCAAAGAAAAAACCAGGCATTACGTACTCTCCAAGAACAAAAAGAAGGATTACGATTTTATAGCTATCAAATCGGTAAACCCTCCTACCAGCAATGCCTCTCTTAACCTGAGCACTAAAGAGCTTAAAGTTTCGGGAGTAGACCGCTTTTACCTGAGCGACTCCCTGGGTGTATACATTGAACCGGAAAACAAGGAGCTTTCCATCCTTAAAAACAGAGAGCTAAAGTTCGATGGAAAAGTAAATGCCGGAAACTTCCTAACCCATGGCCGCGATATCCGCTTTGATTACGATAATTTTAAAGTAGATATGAACCAGATCGATTCTATTCTGGTACGCCTAGATGTTAACAATAGCACCGATAAAGGCAAGAAAGCAAACAACAAGCCTATGTATGCTAAGGTAGAAAGCCGCTCGCAGGAGTCTACCGGTACGTTATATGTTAATAACCCTAAAAATAAATCGGGAAAGCAGCCATTACCCCAATACCCGATCTTAGGCATTACTACTGATGGGTACGTGTATTTTGATAAGAAGGAGTTTTTGAACAAGGCTTACGATCAGCGCATATTCTTTAAGCTGCCTCCTTTTGAAGTAGACAGCTTGGCCAGTACCAACCCTAGCTCAGTTGTATTTGCCGGTAGCTTTGTTTCTGATGGTATTTTCCCTGAGTTTAAAGATAAGCTTACCATTCGGCCAGACAAAACCCTGGGCTTTGCCCACCAGGTACCTACTGCGGGCTATACACTCTATGGTGGCGAAGGCAAGTTCTTTGGCAACCTTACCATGGATGGCAAGGGCTTAAGAGGTGATGGCGAGATCCGCTATATGGCTTCTGTTATTAAGTCTGATGCCTTTGTGTTTTACCAGGACTCTGTAATAGCAGATGGCAAAACTGTAGTTATAAAAGAAGGCCGCTTCCAGAACACCAACTTTCCTGATGTTATTGCCAATAACTTTAAAATGAAGTGGTACCCTAAAACAGACAGCCTGATTGTATACAACGCTGCCAAAGACCCTATTTACCTGTATGGTAAATCTGCCACCCTGGAAGGCCGGATGATCATTACCAGTAAAGGCTTGTTAGGTGATGGCTTGCTTAAAACCAGAACAGTACAGATTGTATCCAGACAAATGAACTACGATGTAGATAAGTTTTCCGGAAACAATGCTGAGTTTATTGTAAAGTCAGATATCCCTTTAAAGCCTGCTGTGCTTTCCAGAAATGTTAAATTTAACTTTAACCTAAAAGATGGATATGCAGACTTTGCACCGGAAGTAGAAGGTTTTGCTTCAGTAGAGTTTCCGTATGCACAATACAAAACATCTATCTCTAAAGCGGTATGGGATCTTAACAAGAAGCTGGTAACCATGAGTAGCCCTAAAGGCGGCTCTATTGCTTCTTCGTTCTTTTATTCTACCCACCCCGATCAGGACTCGCTGGTATTTAATGCCACAGATGCTGTTTACGACATGGAAAAGCTGTCGCTTAACATTACCGGTGTTCCCTATATTTATTCTGCAGATGCTAAAATTATTCCGGATGGCAACAAGGTAACTATTCTGGAAAAGGCTAACATGCAGCCGCTGGCTAATGCCTCAATTATGCTGGACACCCTTAACGAGTACCATAAGCTTACCCAGGCCAACATCAAAATAAAATCCAGAAGAGAGTTTTTAGGCGATGCAGTATATCAATATATTACCCCAACTGCAGACACCTTCCCGATTCGTTTTGATAAGTTCGACTTTATTAAGGAAGAAAGCCGCAGAAGGCGCTCTGAAGATATAGTACGCACCGTATCGGGTGGCACCATTGCTGAAAGCAAGCCCTTACTTATTTCAACGGGTATTCTTTATAAGGGCAACGTAACCATGCATGCCAATAAGAAAAACCTGGTGTTTGATGGAGAGATAAAGCTTGATGTTAAAAACAAGAACCTGGCCTCTTCGTGGCTCAAGTACAGCAGCACTGGCGATGGAGAAGACTTTGTACTTAACCTGCAGGATGCAAAAGACTTAAAAGGCAACCCCCTGGTTACAGGACTTCATTTTGAAAACGGGTCCTCAAACCTGTACTACACCTTTGTTTCCGAAAAGAAAGTAGGCACCGACCAGGACCTGTTTAAAGCTACAGGCTTGTTAAATTACAGCCCACAGGATAAGTTGTTTAAGGTAGGTAGCCAGGAAAAAATAAGTGGCAAGTCGTATGAAGGCAGCCTGTTTACCTATAGCGATTCATTATCCATGATCTCTTACGAAGGTAAACTCAACTTTATTGCCCCCCAGAAGGCTGATAAAAACGTAACCTTCCTTGCTTCTGGTGCAGGATCGGGCCGTATTGACACCAATACCTTTATGCTGAATACCCTTATTGCTGCAGATTTTGGTATACCTGGCCAGGCCATGGAAGCTATGGGCAAGGTGCTTAGTGAGCGGGTTAAGGCTATTGGTGGCTTTGAAGAAGACAATACCGATCGTGTAGGCTTGCTATATAAAGTAGCAGAGATCGTAGGCAATAAAGCTGCGATAGACTATGACCGCATGTCAACGCGAGAGTTTACACCACTTTCCAAAATGTCTGGCAAGCTGGCAAAAGGCATTGTTATTACCAATGCTAATCTCCAGTGGTCGCCACAGCAAAATGCCTGGTATAGTGTTGGCAAAATAGGCGTTTCTAACATAAACCGCCATGATATTAATGTAGCGCTTAACGGCCATATTGAAATTAAGAAAACCTACAATGGCGAGCTGGTTAATATTTACCTGGAGGCCTCGCCAGATACCTGGTATTTCTTTAGTTACGATGACCAGAAACGCGTATCGGTACTATCATCAGAAGCAGACTTTAACAATGCCGTTGCCGCTAAATCAAAAGCTGGCAAAAATCGCCCTGGCGACTTCTACTTTACCCTGGCTGACGTTACCGAAAGGGTTCTGTTTGTAAAAGCCTTTAATAAAAATTACTATGGCATGGATGTAGTGCCAAGCACAGTTAAAAGAGAAGCCCCTGTAGTAGCTTCAGAAACGCCTGAAAAAAATACTGGTGAGGCTGCAGAAGAAAACAGTGAACCTAAAGGAAAAGCTTCGCGCAAGAAAGAAAAGGCTCCTAAAAAACAGGATAAAACACCTGAAGTAACGCAACCTCAGGAAGTACAGAAAGAGCCTGCCAAGAAAAAAGTAGATGAAGATGCAGATGGCTTTTAAGCCATCTGCCCTTGCTGTATTGGCTTCTTTACAATATTTTAATAGTTTTGAATGAACTATATCACATAAATTGTACTATTTACGTATATAACCCTTACACCAACTTAACACACCTTTGCCTATGGATCTTTTTGCGATAGCACTTATAATTTTAATAGCCTACCTTACCGGTTCTATACCTACAGCTGTTTGGATTGGCCGTGGTTACTATGGTATAGACGTTAGAGAACATGGTAGCGGTAATGCTGGTGCTACAAATACATTTCGTGTTTTAGGTAAAAAAGCTGGCTCTATTGTAATGCTTATTGATGTGCTTAAAGGTTACCTTTCTACATCGTTGGCATGGGTGCTGTGGCATAACGGCTTTATTGGCAGTGAGCAACTTTCTGTGTTTATGCTTATACTGGGTATTACCGCAGTAATAGGCCATATTTTTCCTGTATACGTTAACTTTAAAGGAGGTAAAGGAGTAGCTACTTTGCTGGGTATGGTACTTGCTTTGCATTTACAGGCTGCCCTGATCTGCATTGCTGTTTTCCTGATTGTGTTTTTGATATTCAGGTATGTTTCTTTAGGCTCTATGATAGCAGCTTTGGCTTTCCCGGTATCTTTATTAATGCCGCGCTTTAGCCCCGATAACCACATAGTAACTGTATTTGGCTTTATTCTTTTTGCGTTGATTGTGCTTACTCATAAAAAAAATATCAAGCGTTTGCTTAATGGAGATGAGAGCAAAATGAACCTGGGTTTTCGTAAGCCACGCAATTAATAAACTGCACTTTATATAAATAAAAAGCACACCCCAAGGGATGTGCTTTTTATTTTGTCTTTACTCTTGAACAGTTTCTTATTTAAATTAACTTTGTAAGTACCTAAAAATGAGAACCTATCAAACGTGTAACAAAAGCTATAATTAGTTAGCAGGAGTCTCAGCAGGAGCTTCAGTAACTACAGCAGCAGAATCAGCAACAACTTCTTCTTCTACAAGAGTATCTTCAGTAGCTTCAACTTCTGTAGTTTCTACAGTTTCTTCAGTAGCAGTAGTGCTAGCAGCGTTATCGCAAGAAGCGAAGAAACCAAGAGCAATTGCAAATACACCAACTTTGATAAAAGACTTCAACATACGATTATTTTGTTTAAAGGGTTTTGTTTTTTGTTTATTATGACATTAATACCTGAACTTTGTAAAGGTAACCCACAGCTTAAAAAATATTTTAATTTATTTTTCGAGGGTTACCTCATGCCTTTTCTGGTATTAAAAGAGCTTATGTATGAGCAAAAGTAAAGTGCTTACGGATGAGGAATTCATCCAGGGAGTTCTCTCCAACAATGATGCAGTAATGAGCCAGCTGTACAAACTTCATTATCCTATGATTTTGAATTTTGTAATGGTTAATAATGGTACAGAGGCTGAAGCCAAAGATATATACCAGGAGGCTTACATTGTTCTTTATGAAAATCTACAGGACAGGAACTTTACACTCAACTGTAAGATTAAAACATATCTGTATTCTATATGCCGTAGGCTATGGCTAAAAAGGCTATCGTATAAAGGTAAGTTTGTAGAGCACCTCCAGGAAAACGAATCTTTTATTATGCTTCCTGAGCATGAGCCTGTAGCTGAAGAGAATGAATTACGCTTTACAGCCATGGAAGAATCGCTACAACTGTTAGGCGATCCATGCCGCACCCTGCTGGAAGATTTCTATATACACAATCTGTCTATGGTGCAGATTACCGAAAAGATGGGATACACCAATCCCGATAATGCAAAGAACCAAAAGTACAAGTGCCTGGGAAGGCTCAAGAAAATTGCAGAACGACTTTACAAAAAAGAATAATACCCATGCGAGCCGGAAATTTTGATTATGAGCATATAGAAGATTACCTGGAGGGGCGTCTCTCTGGTGAGTCCCTGCTTCACTTTGAGGATCAGCTCCGGAGTAACCCCATGCTGGCCACTGCAGTTGAAGAACATCGCAGCTTTTTAAAGGACCTTCGTTTCTATGGCAGGCGTAAAGTACTAAAAAACAAGCTGGAAGGCTTTCATAGCGAACTTTCACAGCCTATACCAAGCCTGGCTGCACCCACAGAAAGCCGCCTCTCAGTTTCGTTCCGTAAGTATCTGCCTATGATGGGTGTTGCTGCTTCTGTAGCACTTATCTCTGTGTTTAGCACCCTCTTTACTATCGATTATATGAAGGATGTAGAGAAAACGCAGCATAGCAAGTATGTTTTTCTGAAGCGCGAGGTTGAAAACCTGAAAAAAGGCCAGAAGGCAATTATTGATGGTATACCCACTACCCCTGTAGCTCCGGCCAGCACACTAAAGTATGGAGGTACAGGCTTTGTCTTATCTTCTGATGGATACGTTTTAACCAATTTCCACCTGGTGAGCAAAGCAGATTCTGTTATTATTGAGTCTGCTACTGATAAAAGCAGGCGCTATAGGGCTACTGTAGTATATGGCGACCCCGCTCACGACCTTGCTATTCTTAAAGTAAACAGCGAAAGCTTTAAAGGTTTTGGCACTTTACCCTATACATTCCGCCGCAAACCCTCTGAACTGGGCGAGCCTATCTTTACCCTCGCATATCCACGTGAAGACATTGTATATGGCGAAGGCAGCATAAGCTCCCGTACAGGTTTTGAAGGCGATACCAACGCCTACCAGGTTTCTATACCGGTTAACCCCGGCAACAGCGGTGGCCCTGTATTTGATGCAAAAGGCGATGTAATCGGGATGATTTCTGGTAAGCAAACAGAATCAGAAGGTGTAGCTTTTGCATTAAAGTCTGAGACGGTACTCAATGTACTTAGGGAAGTACCTGTAGATTCTATACAACATACTATCCGTATTCCGCAAACCAGCAAACTAGGCAGTTACAAGCGTACCGAGCAGCTCCGTAAAATTCAGGATTTCGTGTTTAATATAAAGGTGTACTAGTTTTATAGGTCTAAAAAATAAAAGCCGGGCTACACTATGCGTAGCCCGGCTTTTATTTTTTTAAGAAGGTAGCTTTGGCAAGCTTTGTAAATTTATGTTGCGCTTATTTACAAATATTAAGCAAGATTATGTGCATAACACCTGGATTATATTTGCGCTAAGTACCAACAGGCCACTTTTTAAGAGCTTATTGTAAAATATATTAAGTATCTCTTGCTTGGCATATTATAAAAACATAAATTTATATACCTGATTTACAATGGGTTAAGCAATAGGCATTGCATAAACCTCAGCTACTCTTTGCCTTTACAGGACAAGAACGAACGTAAGCTTTTCATACTACTGCTCTATTATTTTAATAGTAGAGAAGCCATTATTTAGCTTTCAGTTTTCAACTACATTATACTTCAAAGTAAATTCCCAAGCATAGGTTTCCCAATACAATATTATCACTGTTGTACCCATTGGCTAAGTAACTATATGTGCTGTTCTGCCAATTATGCTTCCTTTATAATAAGCTTTTTATACGTACAGGCTACGTTGTTACAATCCACAAGGCTTATTATTTACGTGTATGTTCTGCAAACATGCATGTTCAGGCACTAATTTCGACTGGTATCTTTAAAGCCTTTTTTATCATCGTGTAGGCACCTTGTTAAGATGCAGGTATATACCTGTCTTATACATAGGCAAGGGTTGTTTAACCATTTTTTATTCAATGGCTTGTATCCTTATAGCTAAACCCTTAATGGCTATATGTTTTTTAACCTGTTCAACCTAAAATTAACCATTCATGTCCCTGTGCTACCTGTGCACCTGCCCTGATATAAATGGCAGCCTGCACACTTACCTGACAGGCTTTAACCTGATCAGGCCTGACCCATAATTATTTGTAGCATTTTATACTTGGCTTTCAGCTACAAGCCAAGTCCTTTCCTGCTATACTCATTGGCAGGCCCGCCTTTCTATGTCCAATTTTTACTCATGTTATTTAGAAATAAATAATACAAATCCCTAAAACCCATTTTTTAACTTAATTCTTTACCATTATGAAAGCAAGAATTTTAAGCTTCGCCCTAGTGCTTATTGCACTGTTTAGTTTTGAAAGTGCATTTGCACAGAAAGCTAACCCTAAAATAAGTAACCCAGATAAAAACGATGTAAGAATCTCAGCTAGATCTATTGATGGCGGTTACAGAATATGTATTGACTATGTCCGCATTACAGGCCTAGGTAATGCTTCATCTGTTGCCGCTTCTTTAACTGTTGCGGCAACTGCAGATGTTACCTGCCTCAGCCCAGGACAAGTTGGTAGAGATAACCCAAACCCTTCGCCAGGCCAAAGTATAGGTGCAACTGGCGATACCGAATATCTCACAGCCAGCAATGGTAACCTTGTTATCCAAGGCTGTTCTGTGTATGTAGACATTGTAGGAAGCTGTAAAAATAAGAACCAGACAGTTGCAGGAATAAGTAATGTAAATGTTTCAAATATTTACCTGACATTGAACGGAAAAACTGTTAGCCTGAACGAATACCGCGACCAGCTTAATTTTGACTAACCACGCAATCAAAATCTAATCACTCAGATTAACTATTTGAACTATAAGATGGCCTGGCTAACAGCCTTCACCGTCTTATAGTTCAAATAATTTTTTAAAATATTATGTAATTACAGGCATTATTTTAATGATTACTTTTCCGGAAATAACCAGTATTATGAAATTGCTGACAGCCATCACCTGTCTGCTATTCCATAATACTTTGGCTCAAAACCCTGAAATAGAACCTTTAAGGCTTGTAGTACAAGGCATAGTTATTGATTCTGCCCACCAATCGCCAATAGGGGGCGCATCTATACAATTACAAGAAACTATATCAAGCCAAATTATTAAAAGCGTAGCATCTAAAGCCGATGGTACCTTTGAACTAGTAATGCCATACCCTTCAATGGAGTACCACATTGCGATTAGTCATTTAGGGTATAAAACTAAAATTATATTGCTCTCTTCTAAAGCGTATTACAATATAGAGATCGGGAAAATAGCACTTGCAGAAAAACCAATAGAGTTAGATGAAGTACAAGTCAATACAGAAAGGCCCATCATTGAGTTAGATACTGACAAATTAATATATCACGTAGAAGCTGACCCTGAGAGCGAGTATCTTACTACGCTAGAAGTACTTCGTAAAGTATCTTTATTAACAATAGATGCCGATGAAAATATATATCTAAATGGGAGAAGCAATTATCAAGTATTGATAAATGGCAAAAGGTCATCACTGGCAGATGGTAACCCCCGTAACCTTTTCAAAGACTTACCAGCAAGCAGCGTAAAAAAAATAGAAGTTATAACCAATCCTTCATCCAGGCACGAGGCTGAAGGTCTGGGAGGTATAATCAATATTATAACTTATAAAAAAAGTCTTAGTGGATATAATGGAGCTATTACCCTTAGTGCCAAAAGCCCAAGAGGTTATGCTCTAAACGGAAATACAGCCGTAAGTTCTGAGAAAATCAACTTTTCAGGACATATAAGCCATAGTATATCTTACAACCCTACTAGCAGAAGCTCTGTCTTAAGAGAAAACAAGCAGTATGGAAGCAGAGTAGAACAAAACAGTGAAGGCAAAAGTAATAACAGCGCTCAGAATTTTGGTGGTGAGCTAAACTATGACATTACCCCTAAAGATTATCTCCGCTTTAGCTATAGCAGAAATCAAGGTCATGGATCAAGTGGATATACACAACTTGTTGAGCATATTGGTAGCTTAAATCAAGTAATAGAAGCTTATCAGAACCTAAACACCACCAAAATTTCAGACAAGGGCAATACACTTAACATAGATTATCAACATAGCTTTAGAGAAGATGACCAGAACCTGCTTTCAGCCTCCGTAAGCTTTATTAATAATTATAATAAAAGCATATCTGATTTTGTATTGCATCCGGTTTTTAATTATTTAGGCAGAAAAAGTGAAACCGGCAACATTGATTCTTCAAAAGAATATAACATACAGCTAGATTATACACAACCCCTTAACAAGCAAATGATTGAGATAGGGGTAAAATCAATCTTACAGCAAAATAATAGTAATTATTTTTATAAGAATAAGAATCAGGAAACAGGCGTATTTGTACTAGACTCTAACCTGAGTAATCGTTTTGATTATACTTTGCAAGTACACGCTGCATATTTTGCTGTTCATTATAGAAAAAATAACTGGGGTCTTAGAGCCGGGACTAGGATAGAGCTTACCATGCTAGATGCCAACTTCAGAACATTTTCAACAAGTGCCCAGCAAGAGTATCTAAACTTCTTCCCTAACCTTAGTATTACACGCAGGTTCAAAAATGTAAGTACAGCAAAGTTGTCTTATAGCCAGCGGATCCAACGGCCAGACTTGTATTATCTAAACCCATATGTAGACCTGACAGACCCACAACATATAAGCTATGGTAATCCGGCCTTGCTACCCGCCACAAGCCATAATATTCAACTTGATTTTATTACTCAGAAAAAAGGAAACTCCATTACACTCGGACTGTTCCATAACTTTACTAACAATTCTATACAATATTACACTACCTTAACTACCGACTCAATTGCAGAGTCTACTTTTGACAACTTGGGTGAGAACAGGAATTTTGGCTTATCATTTAATAGCAATACCACTTTTTTAAAAAAACTTAATATTAACCTGAATGGCAATACCCAGCATGTAAAGCATTATAGCACTATCAATGGTATGCCACATCATACCAATGGATTTGTTTACAATATGCAGGGTGCTTTTAGTTGGCACTTAGGCAGAGGTTGGAGGGCAAACAGCAACTTAGGATACAATTCTGGTAATGTTTTAGTACAGGGAAGAACCGTTGGCTTTATTCATAATAGCCTGGCTTTAAGTAAAGAATTTCTCAAAAACAGGAATGCCTCCCTACACCTCTCAGTACGCAACCCTCTTCAGCATAACCGGCGTTCTATTAATGAACTGCAATCGCCTTCGTTTTATCAAATAAAAAAATCCCTCACTGTAATCCGCCAGTTTAGCCTCTCTTTCAACTATCGCTTCAGCAGGTTAAATACTCAATAGCAACAAGTTGCTTATAAAATTTACTATAGCTGTACTTAGCCACCAAAACAAAAAAGCGGCTGCCCTATTACTAAGGCAGCCGCTTTACTATTTTATAAGCTAAACTTATTTTACAGCCTGCGCAGATGCGCCTGCCATTTCTACATCTTTCTTGGTAGTATCTACTACTATAGATGGAGCAATAAATAGTGAAGAGTAAGTACCCAACACGATACCGATAAGAAGCGCGAAAGAGAAACCTCTCAGAACTTCACCACCAAATATGAACAGGATCAATACCACCATAAGGGTAGTAACTGAGGTCATAATGGTACGGCTCAATGTGCTTGATACAGCATTATCAAGAAGTGATACAATTCGTAGCTTCGGGTTATCGTGTATATACTCACGGATCCTATCGAAAATTACCACAGTGTTGTTGATAGAGTAACCTACTACTGTTAACATCGCAGCAATAAACACCTGGTCTACATCTACTACAAAGCCAAGGGCTGTAGCAATGGCAATGATACTTAGTACCATAAGCACATCGTGGAAAAGGGCAATTACAGCACCTAAACCAAATTGCAACTTACGGAAACGTACCAGAATGTAAAGGAAGATCACGATCAGAGAGAAAACAACCGAAGTCTGTGAAGAAGCCTTGATATCTTCTGCTATAGTTGACCCCACTTTATTTGAACCCAGGATCTGAGGGTTCTCATTGCTGTACTGGCTTAAGCCTGCAAGTAATGCCTGCTCTACGGCCTGGTCAGCCTGCTCAGAGTCATCATCTGCAAGGTAAGAAGTGGTAACACGAACCTGGTTGCTTGCACCATAGGTTTTCACCTCTGTTGAAGCCTGCTCAAAGTTACTCACTAAGGCGCTACGTACATCTGATGCAGGGATTGCATTATTGAAAGCAACTACATAAGAGCGGCCACCAGTAAAGTCTACACCAAGGTTAAGCCCCATGGTAAACATAAGAACAAGGCCGGTTACAATTACAGCGCCCGAGAAAATATAAGCTTTCTTACGGTTAGCTACTACATTGACCTGACCTGTTTTGAACAGGTTAGCAGATACTGCAGTGTTAAAGTTAACGTTTTTATCTCTCTTAAGAGCCCACTCTACAATAATGCGGGTAATAAGTACCGCTGTAAAAAATGAACAAACAATACCTACCATAAGGGTTACTGCAAAGCCCTGGATAGGACCTGAACCCAGGTAGAACAGTATAACACCAGTAAGGAAGGTTGTTACGTTGGCATCTATAATAGAACTGAATGCTTTGCTATAACCCTCTCTGATGGCCTCTTTGTAAGGCTTACCCAGGTTTAACTCTTCTTTGATACGCTCAAAGATAAGTACGTTAGCATCTACCGACATACCAATGGTAAGTACAATACCAGCAATACCTGGTAAGGTTAGTGCTGCACCAAACTGGGCAAGAATACCAATGATAAAGAAAATGTTGATCAGAAGGGCAGCGTTTGCTACAAAACCACCTGAGCCATAGTAAAGGATCATAAAAAGAACTACCAGGCCAAGACCGGCAGCAATAGAGATAAGACCCTGCGCAATGGCTTCTCTACCTAAAGAAGGACCAACAATGCCTTCTTCCACAATGCGGGTTGGAGCAGGAAGCTTACCCGCTTTAAGAATGGCTGAAAGATCTTTTGCTTCTTCTACAGTAAAGCTACCAGAAATAGATGAGTTACCACCAGAAATCTCGCTCATTACATTAGGAGCAGAATATACCTGCTCATCAAGTACAATGGCAATCTGGCGGCCAACGTTAGCACCGGTTACTTGCTTCCATTTTCTTGCACCACTTGGGCTCATTTGCATTACTACTTCAGGCTGGCCTGTCTGGCCAAAATCCTGGCGGGCATCTACAATAACATCACCTTCAAGGGCTGGTCTGCCATCGCGGCCTTTCTTAACAGGGTACATACCTACATAGTCGGTACCGCGCTGAGTTTTAACATCCCACATGAAACGCATGTTAGTCGGGAAGATCTCGCGTACTTGAGGCAAACGCATAATGCGGTTAATGCGGGCAGTATCAGCAACATTAGCACCTAGTTGGTTACCCATTGGCACAAACAACCTGGCCATAATAGTGCTTTGCTGCTGAGCTGCAGTATCGGCAGCAGCAGTATCGACAGAGGCAAGTTGATCTGCAAGAGGGTTAAGGCTATCCACGGCATTTGCTGTTGCAGGAACACCAGGTCTGTTAATTGCAGAAAGGCTATCTGAGCCAGCAAATGGATCTGTAGTTCTTGCAGGCTGAGCAGCAGCTCTTCCCATAATAGCTACAATTTCAGGAGAATTCTCGTTTTCGATCAGGTACTGGTTAAGCCTGTCCAGGTAAGGAGAAAACTCATTGATCGGGAATACCTCCAGAAACTCAAGGCGTGCTACAGCAGAAAGCTGCTTACGGATACGCTCCTGGTTAATGTTTTCGCCAGGAATTTCTACCTGGATACGACCTGTGTTAGGGATACGCTGAATGGTAGGCTGCGTAGTTCCAAAACGGTCAATACGGGTTCTGATAATCTGTAGAGAGCGCTCGATAGCATCTTCTACTTCTGTGTTGATTACACGAACCACTTCGTCATTTGAAGAGTCGAAGCTAATGCGGCCCCTGTTCGTGCTGTTTGCAAAGATGCTGCTTAGCCTGGCACCTGGAGCAAGTGTTTCATACTCTCTCTGGAAGATCTGAGTAAAAGACTCATTGCTGGTACGTGATGCTTGCTGAGCTCTTGTAAGCGCCTGCTGAAACTGAGGGTCCTTGCTGTTATTGGCCATAGCACGGATAATTTCCACAGGAGAAACCTCCAGGGTTACGTGCATACCACCTTGCAAGTCAAGACCAAGGTTCAGTTGGTTTTCCTGAACATCTTTGTATGTATACTCATAGCCAAACAGGCTATATACAGGCTTTCTGTACACTGAGTCAAGGTAATCCTGCTTTTTAGCAAAGCTTACATTGCCATCTGCAGTACGAGCGTACTCCGTAGCATCACGCTGTACACTGCGCGATACAAACGTAAAGGACAGGTTATAGAGGCATAGCAGCGCCACTATTACCGTTAAAGCAACAATTAAACTTTTGTTTTGCATTGGTTTTAGGTTAAATAAAAATCGTAATGGGTATTTGCTTGATGATTGAATGTTGCACACCCTGCTTAATTAAGCCGGTACTACAACCCGATAAGATAGGCTAAGCTCTTGCCTGGAGAGCGCAAAGCAACAAGGTACGCACCCTTAGGGCGCATTTGTGGCTATAATATTGGTAAAGGTGTTGCGCAAAAAGGCAGGTATTGACAGGAGAGTTCCCGGGGTTTTGTAGTTTTCTGCCACCAGCGTCATTACCGGTGCTACTGTAAGGAACTCGTAAAAGTGCGGGGTAAAACAAACGTGAGCAAAAGGTATCACCGCCTCAAAAGAAGCTTGCTGTATAATGGTTTGCTCAGGCGCTTTATTTTTAACAGGCTCAGAGGCCTGCTCGACAGCCACAGCCATTGTGCCTTCCATCCGGGCGGAGGAAGCAACGTTGCCAAGCAGAGCCAGAAACACCAGCAAAACCAAAGGCAAACGAACAATATGACTGAGATTCTTTTTCATTAATTTTGCAAAAATATAAAAAATAACCCTAACTCCATACGTAAAGTAGGGATTCATGCAAATTTTATATGTAACCAAATCTATCTGGCAATAATTCCCGGTTTTTGTAACTGAATTTAAAGTAGCCAGAAACTGCTATTAGTTGCTTGTACGTGTTGTATTGCCATATTTCATCTGGCTTACCACAGGCTTTTGGCCCGGTGCTATTTCTAACCTGAACAGGTAGTAATATTCATCTTCATCTATAGTACTGATAGGTCGCTGGGAGCCAAAGGCTTCAATTAATTCCAGCAAGGTATTGGAGTGCCCGGCAACCACTACAGTCTGCCCCTTGTTATTTTCAAGCACCTGGCTCACCAGTTGCCGGGGCTGCTTTACATCGTACTCCTGTATGGTTACGTTTTTGGCTTTTGCCAGGGGCTCTATCGTGTGGCGGGTGCGCTTATAGTTAGTTGTATAAACCGCTGCTATTGGCTCTTCTTTTAAACGCCTGGTTAACTCTTCTGCACGCTCCTTTCCAGCATCAGTCAGGTCAGGATCCCTGTCAGCAGGATCTGAAGTTACCTTTTCTGCATGCCTTACAATATATACAACCGTAGGCTTTGCGGTAGCTTTGCCTTTTTTCTGCGCATTAACCAGTTGAGGCTGCACGATAAGCATTATAACCGCAACCAATAAGAGTAGCTGTTTCATGGATTTATACTTAAGCCCGGCTACTAAAAAGAGGCCGGGCTACAAATATGCATTAATTTTAAATTATACACTATAGGTGATAGCAGTGTAAACCCTTATGATTTGCCAAACACACGCTGCAGCACATCATTTACACGAGCCGATGGATCTTTGCGGATCTTAAGCTCTTCGTCTGCCACCATCAGGAACAGCCCACCCAATGCTTTGTTGGTGGTGTATCGGCTCAAATCTGTATCTACCTTTTTTACCATAGGTATTTTATTATACAAGGTAGTAAGTTCTTCCCAGCGGGCAGTAGCCTGTGTAGAATTTAAGGCTGTAGTTACATGCGGAATAAATGAATTGTACAATTGCTGGCTGGTAGTGTTTTGCAGGTAAGTGGTAGCCGCATTATCCGGACCAGTCAAAATTTTACGGGCTTCTGCAAAAGACATACCCTTTACTGCACTTACAAAAATGGGTGCTGCTTCTTTAGCTGCCTGCTCTGCCGCCCTGTTAAGGGTAAGCTCAAACTCATCTACCTTGGCACCCATTCCCATCTGGCGAAGCTTGGTTGCAACCTGTTGTACTTCTTCTGGAAAAGGAATGCGTACTCTTGGGTTACTGTTAAAGCCATCCACCCTGCTTAGCACAGATGCCGCATTAACAGAACCAATAGTAAGTGCTTCTTTTAAGCCGGCTGCAATATCAGAATCAGTAAGGCCTTTGCCTGCATTAATACCGGCAGCCTTATTTTTTATTGCATTTAGGTTTACTTGCGCATGAGCGCTCCCAGCCAGTAGCAATGTAGCAGCAAGCACAGGGATAAATATTTTTTTCATAGTCAACAGGTTAATATTCAACAATTACTACAGAAACTTAAGAAACAGCAATTTATTATACCTCTGCAGGAGTGATGCTGTAATATTCTATTAGAGCTTTACTGCCTTACATGTATCCTTTGGGCTCCATTCTCTTTCTGGCCTATTAAGCTAATTACAAGCTTTATACCAGAATTTAATTATTACGCTAAACAAATTGGCTAATTCCCTATCTAAAGGCCGATTTTTAGCGTAATGTCACTATAAAAACATGAAATAGGCCAAACTTTTTAAGCTTTTACTATGGTGCAACACTCTACTTCTTCTTCGTATTTTTTTCCTGTTGTTTTGTTTCTTTATATCATAGCCTGCGCAGGCCCCGCCTACAGCCAGAAGGAACCTGACCAAGACATAAGTATTAACAAAGAAATATTCTTAAAAAAACCCTTCCTGGAAATCGGAGGCATAGGTGGCTATAGTATTACAGAGTATGATTTACCAGAAGGGCGGTATAAACCAATAAAGCTTATGTCGCATATCGCCATAAGGCTCAACAGCAGAAAAGTAAGAACCAGAAGTTATTTTATGGTATTTGCTGAACCCCAGTTTAACCCAGTAGTAATGGCAGGAAGCTTATGCGAGCATGAGTTTGGTATTAACCTGGGCCTTAAGTTTCACTATACCCTCCACCCGCGTTACCAGGCTTATATAATGGGTGGGGTGGGCCCACATTTTATTACGGCCCAGGTAGCCCGGCAAGCACCTGGTTTTATTTTTTCTGATAACCTTGCTGCAGGCCTGTATTACCAACTGGCCGGCCCATACGCCCTTAACCTGCAAGGTCGTTTTCGCCACATCTCCAATGCTGGCCTAAAAGAACCTAACTATGGTTTAAACAATTACTTTTTCCTGATGGGGCTATCCCGCTTTTTTTAAAATGCTGCGCTAAAAACAAATAAGGAGCCAGTTGGCTCCTTATTTGTTTTTAGTGGCTATTACTTATTAACCTCTATAAATTTATTAATGTCGTGTACCTTACCAAGCAGAATAATAATGTCAGACTCATACAACATGGTATCGCCTCGGGGCACCCCTATAATATGCTCTACCATAGTTGCTTCACCATCAATTCTTTCTTCAAACAACCTGCGTATGGTTATCAGGTTAAGGTTGTAGTTCTGACGTAGGCCTACATCACTTACCGATCGGTTGGCAATACGGCGGGGTGTATTGATCTCTACGATCTCGTAATCATCCGGCAGAGGCAAAAAGGTTTTCATGCTGGGCTGCAGCAGGTTTTCGGCAACTGTTTTACCAACCTCATCTTCTGGCGATAAAATCTCAGTTATTCCCATTTTCTCCAGGATCAGACGCTGCTGTGCATTGGCTGCCCTTGCTATAATACGTTTTACCTGCAACTCCTGTAAAAGCACAGTGGTAAGCAACAGCCCTTCAAAGTTTTCGCCAATAGCCACTACCACAGCATCTACATCCTGTATATTCTGGGCCCGTAGCGAGCGCACCTCCGTAGAGTCCAGGCTTACTGCGTAGGCTACTTCTTCTTTTATGTTTTCTACCTTCTCAGGGTCTATGTCTATAGCCAGCACCTCAGCACCCCGGCTGGCCAGGGTACGTGCTATTGAGTAACCAAACTGGCCCAGGCCAATTACTGCAAACCTATTGATCATGCTGGTATATGCTTATTTTATTTTTAAGAAAGGCCACCAGTACTTCAAGGCCGGCATCAAATTTATTATTGTTAGGAATTACAATATCGGCATCGCCCATAAAAGGCTTAATGTATTTCTCATAGGTAGGTGCTACGTGGTTTTCATACCGGTATAATACATCGTCCAGGTCATATCCCCTTTCATCTTTGTCTCTAATAATGCGCCTGCGTAGTTTAATGTGTTCTTTGGCATCAATAAATACCTTAAGATCCAGCAAACTGGCTACTTCAGGAAAATAGAATACAAAAATGCCTTCTACCACAATAATAGGAGAAGGCTGAAAAACTAACGTTTTGGGAACAACATTGGGGTTATTAAAGGTATACTCCTTTTTAATAACGGTTTTACCAGATCGTAATGACCTGATATCAGCACAATACTGTTCAAAATCTATAGAAAATGGTGTATCAAAGTTATGAATACCATTATTATCTACAGGCTGCTCGGCACGAGGCTTATAGTAGTTATCCTGAGAAATAAGACATATCTCACTCTCGCTAAACGAGTTAAGAAGCGATTTAAGAAACAGGGTTTTACCGGACGCACTCCCTCCTGTGATCCCAATGATGTACGGCTTGTTGGTCATAACTGCAAAAATAGTAGGAAAGGGAGTAATTACTTCTACAAGCTATTTAAAAATTTTATAAGTTTTTCAAATGCCTTCCCTCTGTGGCTTATTTTATTTTTTTCGTGCAAATCCATCTCGGCAAAAGTCTTTTCGTAGCCAAGTGGCTTAAATACAGGGTCATACCCAAAACCCTTCTGCCCCTGGTAGGCCTCAGTTATTTCGCCTTCGGCTATACCTTCAAAAGTATGCACCTCTCCATCCAGGATAAGAGTAATTACAGTACGGAAACGGGCAACACGATTGGCCTTACCCTGCATTTGCTCCAGCAACAGGTTTATGTTATCAACAGCGTTACGCTGCGGGCCCGCATAATGAGCAGAATCTACGCCTGGCTCTCCATGCAAAGCATCTACCTCCAGGCCGGTATCATCTGCAAAGCAGTTTACCCTAAAATGGTCCCATACGTATTGCGCTTTTTGCAATGAGTTGTGCTCCAGGGTACGGCCTGTTTCGGGCAGCTCTTGCTGGCAACCAATTTCATCCAGGCTTACCAATTGCAGGTGGTTGCTCAGGTGCTGGCTTATTTCCTGTATTTTATGAGCATTACGGGTAGCAAAACAGATTTTCATAAACAAGCGGTAAAATTTGGTACTGATTAATAAGGAGTAAGCCTTACTAATAGTAGATCTATATTATTTGCACATGCCTAAAGATACAAAATTTTAAGGGTTATACGCTTTAATGTACCGGCTTGCGTATCTTGAGCTTTTAAATGTATACCTTTATCTTTTTACCTACTATGAGCTGGACTGAAGAAAACAACCGCCTAAAAAAATCTTTTACTTTTAAAGACTTTTCTGAAGCTTTCGCTTTTATGACCCGTGTAGCCCTTGCTGCTGAGAAGATGGACCACCACCCTGAATGGAAAAACGTGTACAACAAGGTAGAAATAGAACTTACCTCGCACGATGCAGGCAACACCGTTACCAACCGCGATCGCAAGCTGGCAGCTGCTATAGATGAGCTACTTGCTTAAGCAAGCGCTTTTTCCATAAGGTAGTGCTGTATGCTATCAAAAAGCAGGTAAGAGGTTGCTGTAATAGTATAGCCATTGCGCTCATAAAAGCGTACCGCATTATCGCGTGCATGCAGAATTACTTTTTTAGCTCCTTGTTGCCGGGCAGCCTGCTCTGCAGCCTGCATTAATAAGTTTCCTTTATGCTGGCCTTGTATTTTGGGCGATATAGCCATGTAGCGTACCTGTGCTTCTTCGGGTGTATTAAGCTGCAGGCGGCATACTCCCATTACAGCACCCTCCTCATCAAAAAGAGCAAAGTGCTGGCTTGTTGCCTCATCTTTATCCTTCTCGCTGCCTAATGGCTGGTTCCAGGGTTTGCGTAATACATCGTAACGGAGTTCGTAATATTGCTCCCACTCACTTACTGTTTCAGGAGATCGTACTGTCATTTTGTAAATCTATTATCCAAAGGCCAATATACAGGGATTTGGAGTTAATACATAAAAACAAGAGCTACCCCGGGCTGGAGTAGCTCTTGTTTTTAAAGAGAAGGCTGATTTAGCGCGGAAGGATTTCAACCCTGCGGTTTTTAGCCCTGTTTTCGTCTGTTGTATTAGGCACCAAAGGCTGTGTAAAACCCTTGCCTTCTACAGTTATGCGGCGGCGGGCCACACCTCTCTCTATCAGGTAATTTGCCACAGCTTGTGCCCTGCGTTTGGACAGCACCAGGTTAAAGGCGGCCTTGCCTATATGATCTGTATGCCCCACAATCTTTATGTTCTGCTCCGGATAACGGGCCAGGTAGTCGGCAAGCTTGTTTAAAAACTCGCTGGCCTCCTTGTTTTCAAAAATGGCTTCGTTAAAATCAAAATAGATATTCCTGTTCAGAAACTCGCTTTCTTCTGTCATAGCCTGTTCACTATCCACCTGTTTTGCCATCACCTCTTCTGTTTCCTCATATCTATCCTCCTCATCATTTGTTTCTGGTTCTGCAGCAGGTAACTTTTCTAGTTCAGGTACAAGTGGCTTAGTGCGTGGCTTTACGCTATAATCAATATCCTGCTTGCTGGCCGCTTTTTTCCTGGTGGTGTTTTTCTTTTTAACAGCCTTTTTCTTTTTCTTCTTTTTAACTGTTTTCTTTTTTGCTGGCCTCTTACTCACCTTTGCATCAAAGGTTTTAAAAAAACGAATGGCAAACTCTGGCGCACCTCTAAAAGCTCTTGCATTTGCCTTCGGGTTAAAGTCAATATCATAGCTAAAGCCTACATTAAAGGAGGGTTGGTTAAATACCACCGAAGCCACAATTGCTTTTTCATTAACATAACTGGCTCCAAAGTCAATACTTCCTCTATCGCTTAACACGCTGCTGTTTAGTTGTTGCAGGGAGTAATTTAGCTTTGCACCTGCATTTATGAAAGTATGCGAGGCCCTGTTTGTATACAGCAGGGTTGGAGTTAAGGCTAATAATGTATTGCTCCATACCATTACACCAGCATTTACTAAAAAGGTAGATGGTAGTACTCTTGTGTCTGCAAAGGACTCTGTTGGCTTATTAAGGTTACTTAAGGAAAAGCCGGCATATATCTTTTCCCGCCCCAAAGCATCCGTTTTACGATAATGCGCGCCTGTATTTATGTTAAAATGGGCCTGCCGCAGGTTCTGAAACTCCTCGCCCACAGGCAAGGCATTAGTATAGCGGCTTCCCGACCATTGCGAACCTGTTTTCCAGGCACTGCTGCCAATGCTCCGTATGTTAAGGCCGGCAGAAAGCCCCACTGTAAAGCTCTGCATGGTACCAAAATTAAAGTTGTATGCAAAAGCGCCTGTTACGGATTGCCTGGTAAAATAAGAGGCTTCTCCTGTACGATCGTCAGACACCTGCAGGCCTATTCCTCCCCACCTGCCTTTGTATTTTGAAATAAGCGGATGGGTAAAATTAAGCTGTGTTGAGTGAAGCCCGGCCTCAGAGCCCAGCATCTGGTTCCGGTAAATCATACTGGCATCCTGATCATTATTAGCACCCACCAGGGCAGGGTTTACATTGATTGGTGTAAACCCATACATGGAATACTGAAAGTCCTGCGCAAAAGACATATTGCCTGTGGCATTACACACTAACAGTATCAGTATATAAAAGCGGTACTGTCTTAAAAAGGAATGGTATATCTTTTTCATGGCTTATCTGATGAGTGTAAACTTGCCTGTATTTTTCCCTTCGTAAAGCAAGGGGCTGCCATCCATAAACTCTCCGGAAAGGGTCCATATATAGGTGCCATTAGGCTGCTCTTTGCCGTTAAAAGTACCATCCCAGCCAGTATCGCGGGCTGTACCTACAGATGTGGTTTCCCAAAGTAGTTGCCCGTGGCGGAAAAAGACCTGGAAGGTGATGTTTTTGATTGCATTACCATATACTCTAAAGGTATCGTTGCTACCATCTCCATTGGGAGAGAACAAATTAGGAATAAACAGGTTATAGGTTACCGTTACTATATGCTCTGAAACACTGGTACACCCATAAGCATCTGTTACTTCTACTTTGTAGGTAGTGGTAACCAAGGGAGAGGCTACCGGGCTGGCAACATTGGTGGCACTTAAGCCTGTTGCAGGCGACCAGTTATATGCTACACCACCGCTCCCGTTGAGCGTTACCGACTCACCGGCTTCAATGGCATAATGATATACCCCCGAGGGTGGCGGCGCGTGTACATTAACTGTTACATAGGCCGTATCGGGCCTGCAGTTTTCTGAGCTTACAACCAGCCTATACCGCGTAGTTGCCAAGGGCGAAGCTATGGGATTGGCGCTTGTGGTATTGTTAAGGCCTGTAGCGGGTGTCCAGCTATATGTGTATACAGGATCGGGCCCGCTGGCTGTTGGTGCACCACCCAGCTGTACACTCTCTCCTAAGCAAATGTCTTTATCAACGCCGGCATCAATTACCCGCTTATCACGCACAGTAACCAATACAGAATCTTTGCTTATACAGCCTGTAACCCGATGTGTTGCTGCTATATAATACCAGGTAGTTTGTGCTGGGCTTGCTACCGGGTTTTTAAGCGAGGCATTATTTAAGGCTGCAGAGGGCGTCCATTCAAATATAAAATCTGTAGCATTAATTTCATTTCCGGGGCCTAATGTAACGGGCTCCTGCGGACAGGTAACACGGGGCTGCCCCGCTGATACCACCGCCAGCGGAACCATATTAATATTTATAACAGCTTCGCTGGCACACTCTTCTTTTTTAGGCTTAACAACAACCTTTATTTTATCATTTTCGGTAACCTTATATGTTATCTTATTGCTTGTACCCAGGTTACCACGTTTTTCAGAATTCCAGGCATAGGTTACTTCTTCCAGGTTTAACTCAAGCGTTACCTCTTCTCCTTCACATTCAGTATAAGAGCTTTCCAGGTCAATAACAGGTTTTTTAATTACATCAATCGCATAGTTCTTTACGCTATAGCAATCGCCCTCGCCCTGCCTTATGATTTTGGCAGCAACCGTTTCGCTGCTTCGGGGCCGGTAGGCTATAGAGTTACCTACTCCAAGGCTCCTGCCCGAAGAAGTGCGCCATTCTATCCGCTCAACGGCACCTTCTACATCTGCAGGGTTAAAGGTTATGCTTACTTCTTCATTTTCGCAGATACGGATAGTATCTACAGCAAAAATATCGAACACCAGTGGGCAAGGAAACAAACCTCCTCCACCCCCACTACCTCCAAAATACTCCGAGCCTTTGTATGAGTTATCTACTGCATATACATCCCAACGATAGCTCCCTCGTGGCAATCCCCATATTTTATAAAAGGTTTCTGTGCTTTGTGCACCCAGGGCAACTACCGTTCTTCTGTTATTAATATCGTTGGTACTGGGTGTTACTATCTGCTCTGTACCAAACAAGATTTTTATAGTATATGTGAGGGAGTTGGAATGTGTATGATCATCAAATGCCGGATCCCAGAACAGAATAACCGTATCGCCTTCAATGGCCGCAAACTTACCCCGCGGAAAACCTGGCGGCCAGTTTTTTTCTTCTACCTTGTTATGAAGCAGAAAACCTGCAGGCGCCCCGGTAGAATCTTTACCTGCAATAAAAATATCCAGGCTTCCATCTTCATTAAAGTCTACCAGGGAAAGGCTTTGATCACTCAATGAGAGTATAGTACTGTCTTTCTGCACTGCCTGCCCGTGGAAACCGTAGTAAATCCTGTTCAAAGGCTTATGTTCTGTGGTATCTGTGCCGGCAATAAGCACATCCATAAAGCCATCATTGTCAAAATCGCCTGTTAAAATTTTACCTGGCAGTAGGGGTGTATCTGTTGAAAGCCTAGCTTCCAATGGTTCAAAGCGATCTTCCTTGTGTATATATAAAGCGGTTTGTGTGGCTCCTTCCGCATTCTTACCTGTTAGTACAACATCATACCAGCCATCTGCATTAAAATCAAGCAATGAGGCATCACCATGGCTTAGCGGCTCGAAGCCTGCCTTCATGGGTGTAAACGAAAGTTCTCCGTCATTTAAAAAAATTTCTGTAAGGGGTCCGTTTATGGTATCGCTTTCGGTACCCATTACAAATACATCAAGCCGGCTATCTTTATTAAAATCAAAAGCCAGCAGCTTTGCCCCTGTTACTACAGGCAGGCCTGTAGCTGTAAGCTCTTCAAATGCATTGCCTGTATAGGCAAGCACCCTGGTAGCGTTATTATCGTGTGGTCCTGTTAGCAGGAGCTGTACGGTGCCATTATTACGAAAGTCACCGGTTATAAAAGCAGCGCCTTCTTCTACCACCACAGGCTGGCTCACCTCCTGGAAGCTACTTCCTGCATTGTTTCGGAATAGCTTAAGCGCCCAGCCCTCAGTAAACTTTCCCATCATGATAATGTCAATGTGATTATCATGATCAAAATCTACCGCTGCCAGTTGTATACCGGCATTACTGCCAGGCATAAGGGCAGGCAAATCATAAGGAGCTTTGCGGAGGCTAGCCAGGCTATCGCTAAAATAAACCTGCGTACTGTATACTCCTTCAGCATCTTGCCCTGCAATAAGCAGGTCCAGCCAACCATCCCTGTTAAAATCGGCCCAGGTACTGATACCCTTACTTACAGGCACCATAAGGGTATCCAGGCGCATGGTTGCAAATTGCTGTGCATAACTACTTTGGCTACCCAGCAACAGAACCAGGCACAAAGCAAGCTTAAAATAGTAGATAATCTTCATAGAAAGGCTTAGCTAATGTCAAATTATAATCAACATTATACTATCCAAATATACTACTATTCTTAAAAAACAATAGAAGAGTTTACTTTATCCAGATGATTAAAATGCAACAACTTGCGCAACTACACCACTTAGTACTTAAAACGAAAGCCCCGGCCTTTTTAAAGGTCCGGGGCTTTCTGTTTATATAGTTGCGCAAGTGTGTTACTTATTGTTATTGCTTGGTTGGCAAGCCTATGCGCTTACGCAGTTTATCAGCCTCATCGCGGGCTCTCTTTTCTGCTTCTGCTTTTGCTTTCTGGGCTTCATCGCGTGCCCTGGCTTCAGCTTCCTGCTTTACACGGTCAGCTTCCAGGCGGGCTCTTTCTTCTGCCTCAAGGCGCAGGCGCTCTGCTTCTTCTTTTGCCTGGTCTTTGGTATCGGCTACACGGCTTTGCACAGCATCTTTAACAGCGCTTTTGGCATTATCGGTAGCGCTTGTGCCCAGCAGGCTTACCTGGGGGTTAGCATAGGTACCTGCCACCTGGAAATCAAGCTTAAGCGTTTGGGCCCCGGCTGCAGGAGCTGCACCCAATAAACCAGAAATAGCATTATTTACCGCCTCACCCGCAGCGCCGGCAGGCACAGCCAGCAGGGATCGGTAGTTCAACGACCCGTCCAGGCCATTGCTGCCGCCAATGGTAAGTTTATTATTACCTACATTAACATCAAAAGGCTCAAAATGAGCACGGCCATCCATAACCTGTGCTTTTAATGTTACATCTCTTAGCTGCAGATCGCTCGGTATGTTTACTTTTACCATAGAGCTCATTTTGCTAAGCACATCCAGGTTGCGTACTGAGGCTTCGGCTATTTTAATAAGCCCACCGCCACTCAGGGTATTCATTACCGGCTTCATGTTCTGGTCAAGTATACCTGCCAGCCTGAAGTCTGTTGAGAAGTTGCCTGTCATTTTTTCGGCTACGGGTGCCAGGGTACGGATCGTATTAAACGTTTTATAAGCTTCGCTGATAGCAACCTGGTTGATGTCCATATCAAAATCAAACTTAGGTGCTACCAGGTCGCGGCTATCATACAGGCCACTCATGGCTATTGCACCACCCAGGGTGTTAAAGTTTACCTTATCCAGTGCTACTGTTCCGTTGCGTACAATTACATTACCGGTAAGGTTGCTCATGGTAAGGTTATCGTACACTACCTCGTTAATAACAGAGCTTAGTGTAAAGTCGATGTTGCGGGGTATTTCAAGTACCTCCATCGGTTCGTCTTCACTTACCTCCCCGTCATCGGTCATCCATTCATTTACATTAAACCGGGTAGAGCGCAGGTTCATAGTACCTTTAAGGGTCTGGTCTTTAAACAGGTAGCCAATATAGTTGGAAACTGCCCCTTCTATAGCAACATCACTCTTGCCTAAAAAGCCCTGGTAATTACTTATCTGCATATTTCGTGGGTTAAACTCCATATCGGCAGTAGTAATGCGCAGGCCCTGTGGCATGTCGGTACTGGTATATACCAAATCATTTACCTTCATGGTACCACTGGTAGGCAACCTGTCATAACGCTCGGCTTCCACATCAGACATGCGACCTTTGGTTTGCACATCAGCATTGATACGGCCAGCCAGGGTCATGCCCTCGAGCGGGTAAATTTTAGTAATTTTGGTTAGATCCAGGATACCCTTCAGCTTTACATCGTAATTGATGTCATCAAAATTTTCCACATAGGCTACAGCTTCAAAAGGCTCGCCATCCATCGTCATGTTAAAGTTGCTTACGTTAAGGCGCCCATCCTGCATTTTGCCGGTTTCGTTGTTTACCACTGCATTAAAATTCAGGTTTTCGATAGCGGATGGAAAGTCTTCTGTTTTTACATAGCCATCCATCATGCTCATGTTTGCCTTTATAGCCGGCATAAGGTTTAGGCTATCGTTATAAACCCCTTTAGCATCCAGGTTTAGGCTGTATAAACCACGAAGGTTCATGCCTTCTAAAGGAAATGCTTTTGTAAGCTCACCAAGGTTTACCCGGGCTACTATGTTGGCATCTACATCGGGGTTAGCCAGGCCTTTTAACAATACCCGTGCATCAACAGGGTTTTTACCCATATCCATGTGGAAGTTTTTTACATTTACCACCGTATGATCAAGGTTGCCGCTGCGGTTATCTACATTCATATCCAGCGCAATGTTAGATATAGCATTAGGCAGGTTGGGGTACTTAAGCATACCATTTACTACCCTTAGGTCAAGCCCAAAGGCAGGCAGCAGGCTGTCGGTCATTACACCTTTGGCAAAGCCCTCAAAAGCAATGGTACCATCTGTTTGTATATTGTCATAATCCTGGGTAAACACTGCAGGAATTAGCGAAAGCAGGTTTTTGAACCGTGTTTCGCGGGCTTTATATACCAGGTCCATTTCAATATCTTCGCCCGGCATAGCCACAAAGCCATCAAAACCAAAAGCAAAATCGTTAAGGCGTACTGTATTTTCGCGGAAGGTATACCGAGACTCAGGCAGGTTCATGTTCAGGTTCATATCAGCAGCCAGGCGGGCATTGCTGATATAGGTAATCGTATCCTGCTCGTAGGTAAATGCTTCGGCAGTAGTACGGGTATCAATATCAAACACATCCTGTGTAAAATCGCCATTGCCACTATGGTTTAAGCCTGCTATTCTTACAAACAAAGGCATGGTATTATCATAGTAGTGCACAAAGCCATTGTTTATTTCCCAGTGGTTTACCGCCAGGTTAAATTCTGTTGGCTCTGCTGTGGTATCTACTGCAGTGGTATCTTCAATAAAAATATCCCAGTTGGCTTTACCATTAGAAAGCACCTTGGCTAAAATGCGTGGCTCATCCAGGCGAATCTTGTTGATCTGCATTTTTTCGCTGCGGATTACGCTCATGGTATTTACTACCAGTTCAAAATTCTGAATGGCTGCCAGGGTATCGCCTTTAAACTCATGCCGGCCTACCACCCCAAAATCGCTCATTTGCACAGTAACATTGGGAAAGTTGCGGAACAGGCTTAGGCTAAAAGAGTCAAAGTAAACATCTGCATCAACATGGTTGGCAATTTCCCTGTCTACCTTTGCCCTGATCTCATCGCGGTAAATAACCGGAATAAGCAGCGCCGCTATAATAAGCAGGCCGATCAAGCCCAGAAATACATACAATACCTTTTTCATCTGAATATAATTTTTTCTTTAAGGCCTTTTGTAGTTTACGCACCCGGTGTAGCCTTTACACATTGCCATGCTGCATTACTTTTGTGCCATACCAGGTACCAGATGCACAAAACAGCCAAATAATACGGCGTACAAACTATTGTAATTAATTTGGAAAGTTAAGTTAATTATTGCTTATCATCCACACCCAAACACAGTTTTATACAGATATGTTCTTAAAAATATACCGAGGTCCAAAACGCATAAAACAATAAAAAGGATATAGCATCGCTGGCCTGTCAGCAATTACCCAACTTACCATTGTATAGATAGTGTATCTAATATCTTGCCAACTTTAAAGCGGTTTTCAACGTTACTACCGCAGCGCAAGCTACTGGTATTAATACACTTAGCCTGCCTTAAAAGTAAACACGGTATACAAGAAAAGCCTGCGCTTTTATAAACGCAGGCTTTTCTTGTATACCTTACGGCTACAGCCTTAGCTGGCCGAAACTTTTATCTCCATACAGAAAAAGTCATATTGATCGTCTATAGGCTTAAAGTCGTAGGATATTTGCTGGCCAAACTCCCGCAGTAAACTCATAATCCCTGTGCGGGTGCGCTTACGGGTAAGCACCTGTTCACTTCCATAGCTATGGCTTCCCGAAGCCGGATAAGCAAGAGCAGGCTCAGGCTTTAACTCTTCAAGGCGCTGGCGTAAAGCAGCTACCTTGCGCTTTTTAATGTAATTGCCAGAAACTATAAAGTAATGGTCTTTCTTCTGCCCTACCATTAACATACACGATTTTCCTTTTGATAACTCTTTTTGCCGGGCATCGCCATGTTTAAACACGTTACGCAGGCACTCTATCAGGATTTTGGCAATACTTTTTTTCTTGCGGGCAGCTACGTTCAGCTGTTTTAAGCGAACATCAGAAAGCTGTAATATCGATCCAATGACTTCTTCGTTTACGGAGCCATTGTACGATACAATTACCTGTGTCTCCGACATCAGGCAATACTGCTCATATATATTAACCATCAGGTATGTTGAATGGCTTCTAAAACCTTATAATGGCTCCTGCAGGAGCAGGAAGCCAAAGGTATATAGAAAACCCAGTTAAAGTTTAAAAAATCAGCACCTGTTAAGCCCCTACGAGCTCACTGGCTACCCTTCTATAGCTGGATGTGGTAGTCTGATGGTTTGTACGTATAATAGAAATATTTCGTTGCAGCAATAAACTTTTTAAAGCAATTAAATTTTTTAAAGAAATAGTTGTACTCACAAAGTTATTAGGCCCTTCTTCAGTAAAAACAGCGCCCTCTCCCAGGTCTACTCCCTCAATATCAGCTTTTTGCGTATATCGTAAATAAACGTTTATGAGCGTGTCTGTGTCATAAATAGGGCGGTTAGGCTGCTCGGCCTTTTTATAAGCATAACGATATTGATATGTAAGTGCCGAAAGATCTGACAGTACCGCAGAGCCTGTTGGGTGCCCGCCTGCCCCTTTGCCAATAAAATACTGAACATCCGAAAAGGCGGCTTCTACACGTACAGCATTGTACTCATCATTAACTCCATAAAGCTTATCGGCAGCTGTTACAAACTGGGGCATTACCAGGAGGGTAAAACTATCTTCGCTCAACTTTTGTACAGAAGCCACCAGCTTAACCTGTGCGTTCATTTCTCTGGCATAAGCCAGGTCTGCGGCAGAGAGCTTATCTATACCATAGCAAAAAACATCTTTGGGGTTAACATATACGCCATACGCATGAGCCGCCAGGATACATAGTTTGTTACAGGCATCATAACCTCCTACATCCAGGGTAGGATCGGATTCTGCAAAGCCTTTGTCCTGGGCCAGCTTTAAGGCTGCAGCATAACTCAAACCATCTTGCTCCAGGCGGGTTAGTATGTAGTTGGATGACCCATTGAAAATGCCACTCACCGAGTGCAGCAATTCGTTATCATAATACTCTTCAAGCGTACGGATTATAGGAATGCCTCCACAGGCAGAAGCTTCATACAACAATGAGGCACCTGTTTGTTGCTGCAGCGCCACCAGCTCCTGCAGATGCTCGGCCAGCATTTTTTTATTTGCTGTTACCACATCTTTCCCTTGGCGCAAGGCGGCAGTAACAATGGTATACGCAGCCTCTGCATCATCAATAAGCTCTACTATAACATCAATCGTAGGGTCGTTAAGTATATCGCTGGCTTCGTATGTAAACACTTCTGCCGGCAGGCTGCGTGCTTTTGTGCGGTCTTTTACGGCAATGCGTACAATATCGGCCCGTATGCCCCTGCTTTGCTGCAGTACGTTATATAAGCCCTGGCCCACACAGCCAAAACCAAACATTCCTATTCTTATTTGCTTACTCATGTATATATGTACTTCTTTATCTATATTAATTATTTATTAACACCCCGGCAGGTACAGCCTGTATACAGCTGTTTATACCTATTATGCAGTTTTAGCAGTTAAAAGATGGCGGGCCTCAAAGCTTTGTATTTGGCTGGCAATCTGCTCCCACTCTGTAAGAAAACCATCGTGTCCGTAGGCAGACTCTATTTCTGCATACACCCCGTTCGGTATATGTGCTGCAATAAACTTTTGCTCCTCTACCGGAAACAATACATCGGTACTTACTCCAATTACCAAGGTAGCAGCCTGCACCTGTGCAAGCGCCTTTTCAAGCCCGGCTCTTCCGCGGCCAACATTATGGCTATCCATGGCTTTAGAAAGCACCCAGTATGAAAAAGCATTAAAACGTTTTACCAGTTTTTCGCCCTGGTATTGCTGGTATGAAGATGCCCGGTAATTATTAAGCCTGTTTATATCCGGATCGCTTTGCGTTTGTGCGTAGGTTGAATAGTGCCTGTACGAAAGTAAAGCAATAGCCCTGGCTGTACGCATACCGTTTAAACCGGCATCATGCCTGCGCTCCTGCCAGGTAGGGTCTGTAGCAATGGCCATACGCTGTGACTCGTTAAAGGCAATGCCCCAGGCAGAGTGGCGGGCATTGGTTGCCAGCAGCACCAGGCTTGTAATACACTGAGGTTGCTGTATAGCCCACTCCAGTGCTTGCTGGCCGCCCATAGAGCCACCAATACAGGTACGTATGTGCTCAATACCCAGCTCTTTGCGCAATAGCTCATGGGCAGCCACCATATCGCGAACAGTTATTTCGGGAAAATCGTGGTAGTAGCGCTCTCCGGTTCCTGGGTTTACAGAAAGAGGTCCTGTAGTGCCATAATGCGACCCCAGTATATTGGCACATACTATAAAGTGATGATCCGGGTCATACAGCTTGCCCTTGCCTACCAGCCCGGGCCACCAGCTGTCGGCCTCTGCATTGGCAGTTAATGCATGGCATATCCATATTACATTACTTTGGTCAGCATTAAGGGTACCCAGAATGGTATAGGCTATTTCCAGGCTGGGCAATACCTGCCCCGACTCAAGCTGAAAGGGCTTTGCATAGGTAAATAAATTTGTACTCATTGTTTTATTGCGGCTGGTTGATTGTAAGCAGCCCGGTTTACACACCGGGCTGCCTGGTTGTACTACACGATCAGGCCAGTACAGGCTCAGATGCTGTTACAGCAGCAAAAGCCTGTATAAAGTCTGCTTTTATATCTTCAATATGCTCAATACCTACCGATACCCTTAGCTGCGATGGGTTTACACCCGCAGCCAGTTGCTCCTGGTCGCTTAGTTGCTGGTGGGTTGTTGAGGCCGGGTGAATAATAAGCGATTTGGCATCTCCTACATTGGCCAGGTGACTTACCAGCTTCAGGCTGTTTACAAAAGTTTCGGCCTGCTTGCGCCCACCTTTTATGCGGAAGCTCAACACACCACCAAAGCCTTGCTTTAAATACTTTTTAGCCGTTTCGTGGTACTTGCTGCTTGCCAAGCCAGGATAGTTTACACTTTCTACCTGCTCATGCTGTTCCAGCCACTGTGCCAGGGCCAGTGCATTTTCGGCATGGCGCTGCGCCCGTAGCGAGAGGGTTTCCAGTCCCTGCAATAACAAAAAGGAGTTAAATGGTGCCAGGGCCGGGCCAAAATCGCGCAAGCCTTCTACACGGGCGCGTATAATAAAGGCAATGTTGCCAAAAGGCCCTTCGGAGCCAAACACCTCCCAGAACTTAAGGCCATGGTATCCTTCTGAGGGCTCTGTAAACTGCGGAAACTTGCCATTGCCCCAGTTGTAGTTACCGCCATCTACTATTACACCACCTATACTGGTACCATGGCCCCCAATCCATTTAGTAGCAGACTCTACAACAATATTGGCTCCATGCGCCAGCGGGCGGAAAAAGTACCCTCCGGCACCAAAGGTGTTATCTACTATTAAAGGCAAGTCATGTTTTTGGGCAATAGCAGCAATGCGTTCAAAATCAGGCACATTAAACTCCGGGTTGCCAATTGTTTCCAGGTACAGGGCTTTGGTATTGGCATCTATCAGAGGCTCGAAGCTCTCTGGCTTATCACCATCAGCAAAGCGGGCCTCTATGCCCAGGCGTTTAAAAGCTACTTTAAACTGGTTGTAGGTACCACCGTACAGGTACGAAGTGGTTACAAAGTTATCGCCTGCCTGCAGTATATTGTTTAACGCAATAAATTGAGCAGCCTGTCCCGATCCTACTGCCAGAGCAGCCACGCCTCCCTCTAAAGCAGCAATGCGTTTTTCAAATACATCGGTAGTAGGGTTCATTATGCGGGTATAAATATTGCCAAACTCCTTTAGCGCAAACAGGTTGGCACCATGCTCGGCATTTTTAAACTGGTAAGAGGTAGTCTGGTGAATGGGTACAGCTCTTGACCCGGTTACAGGGTCTGGCTCCTGGCCTGCATGTAGCTGTAAGGTGTCGAAATGCAATTGATCTGCCATGGTTATAAAATTTTTAGGTGATAAACACTGTGTTCGGATTGAAGAAAAGAGATAAGAAAAGGCAAAGGAAAGCCCTTCAGTGCTGGCGGGTACTTATACAGATACAGCTTAGCAAAGCAAGTACTTCTTTTAAGAAGCACCTATGCCTGTAAGCTATGCCCAAACAAGAACCTTGTTAGAACTTAGCCTTTACAACAGCAACAACAGCAGCTGTCGGAAAAGAAAATATCAGAAATAGAATGATTGCGCTTGCTGCCTGCAAACGAATAAATAGATAGACCTGTACTGGAAGATTGAAATTGAGTCATGTTAGTAATCAATTTATAGTTCCTAAATAATTTAGGTCAGGTCTTAGCACCGTTCCTTGCGGAGGTTGCTAGAAGTTCACAGAGCCTGGTCTCTCCCTTCTTCTTTATAAATCAATTACCCTGCGGGAGCAATTGACTTGATATGATAACGCAATACTACGGGGCGAGTTTTAAAAATCAAAATATAAAGCAATATTTTATTTAACTACCTGCTTTTATTTTGCTGAAAACCAGGCAACAGCTGTTAATAAGGTATGCAGTAAAACTTGTTTACTATTTACCCAAAATGGCGTAGCCCGCCATACGCACCAGGCAAGTGCAGCCTTTAGCTTTTTACCTGCACAATTTAGTTTGTTACTTTAAAGCGTACTCTTTTATATGGCAACACAGCATTTTTATCATAAACTTCATTTAAAATTCATCGTTTGGCAAAGCACACTTACTTAACACCCTGTATTACTGCACGATAAATACTTCTTGATGAATAAAAAGCCTGCAAACAACATAATTTAATTTATATTTATAATATATATTGTTTAATTTTTGCAACCATTTTCTTGACAAATGCCTTAGATAGATATATCTTTATAAAACAATACCGAAGCAAGGTACTACTTTTTTAAGGGCGCTTATCAGTACCAATCTTTTTACATAATACTTTTTTGCAAACCTAACCTCTTACCCAATGATGCACCTCAACCTGCAAAGAGTGGCTGGTATATTACCCTGTGCCGCTACTCTGCTACTGGAAGCTCCAGCCTGACAAAGCATTTCTTTTTAAAGCTAATGTAACCTACAGTTGCATCCGGCTATTATATGTCCGATGTATGTGTGTACTGGCTTTGCCATGTCCGGATTTACCTGCCGATGGTGCACTGCACTTATCAGCCTGGCATTGTATTGTCATTTTTTTCAGCCTAACATTTAACAACCTATTTTTTAAAAATGAAAAACTTTTTACTATGAAGAAATCAAACATCTTTACGCTAAGCGTAATCAACGCTTTACCAAGCCAGGCTTATGCACTCTGCAGAGCCATACTTGTTTTGTTGGCTATGGTTGCCTTAAACAATTATAACGCATTTGCCAGCGGCACCACCGATCCATGCTTAATAAGCTGCCAGCTAAGAACTCAGACTCAGGGCGGATGGGGCCAGAGTCCATCAGGCAATAATCCTGGCTCTTATTTAGCAGCAAATTTTGGAAATGCCTTTCCTGATGGGGTTACTATTGGTAATGCACATTGTGGAGACAATACAAGTTTCACCTTTACCAGCGCTGAACAAATAAGAGCTTTTTTGCCTGCCGGTGGCACTCCTGCTACTTTAAAGGATAATTCGAGCAGCGTATTTGCAGGACAGGTACTAGCCTTGTCCCTTTCAGTAGGCTTTGACACGTATGATCCACATTTTGGACCATCGGACTATAGTTTAAAGGATGCTGTACTTACCTCTGGTCTTTTTAAAGGTTATACCGTGGCCGAGGTATTGGCAGAGGCAAACAGAGCCCTCTCAGGCTGCTCACCTACTAATGGATATCCATCTTATACTTTATCACAATTAAGTGATGTGGTGGCTTCTATCAATGAAAGCAATGTAGATGGCACCCGCAACACCGGCCTTTTAATGTGCAGAATTCCAAGGCCGGTGCCAAGTGTAAGGAATGTAGCTGTATGTGAGCATGGAACCACTAATGCAGCTTCGGTAGAGCTGGCTACATTGTTGGTTAATAGTGGCGGTGGCCGTGTAAGCTATCACTTAACCGAGCAAGATGCTAATGCCAACACTAACCCTATCAGCAGCCCTTATACTTTTCCTGTAGGTTCAACCAACGTTTGGATACGCAGCGAAAATATGCAGTACCCTGATTGCTACAACATTAGAATGGCTACAGTAACCGTAAACCCGAACCCAAGACCTACTGTACCTGATAGGGCCGTTTGCGTGGGCAGCAATGTTACCTTTACAGCCAGCCCTAACAACACTACCCTTTACAGTTACCAGTGGTACAGGAATGATGTAGAAATTACCGGCGCAACTAACCCTACTTACCAGGTTACTAACGCTACCATGGCTATGAACAATTATGTATACAGGGTACGTATCACCAACAAGCAAACCCATTGCGTTGGCTATGGCGAAGGCAAGCTTACAGTTAACCCCAACCCTGCACCAACTGTAGCCGACAGAGCCGTTTGCGTAGGCGGCAATGTTACCTTTACTGCGGAACCTAACAATACAACCCTTTATAGCTACCAGTGGTACAGAAACGGAGTAGCAATTACTGATGCCACCAACCCCACCTACCAGGTTGTTAATGCTACGAGTGAAATGAATAATGATGTTTATAAAGTACGGGTAACAAATATAGAAACCCATTGTTACGGCTATGGTGAAGGTAGATTAAGAGTTAATCCCAACCCAGCGCCTACAGTGAACAGCCCTATGGTATGTGCTGGCAGACCCGCTACCTTTATGGCAAGCCCTGCCGACGTAGGTACATATAGTTACCAATGGTATTTGGGCGAACACCCTATAGTGGGCGCTACAGGCACCAGCTATACTGTAGAAAATACTACCGAAGCCATGAATGGCCATGTGTACAAAGTAAAAGTAACCCACAGAACCACTCATTGCTATGGCTATGGCCAGGGTACACTTACTGTATACCCCAACCCAACCGTTACACTTAGCCAGGAAGTTATTTGTATAAATAATGTATCAACTTCTACTATTACAGTTGTAGCAGCAGGAGGCTCGGGTATGGGTTACAAGTACTATTGGACCGTACCAGAGGGTGCAATAACCCCAGGCATGACCGAAGCAAGCATTACAACTACTATACCTGGACGCTACACCGTAAGGGTAGTTGATAGCAGGCACTGCGAGGTTTCTGGCCATATAGATTACGAAGCAATACCTTGCAGAAGAGATGGTTGCACCCCTGGCTTCTGGAAAAACATACGACCAGCAGCTGGCTTCCCAGTGATGGCTAGTGGCTGTGGAGTATTATTTAACAACAGAACAGCATCAGGTACATTTAATGCTGCTTTCGGAATGTCAGAAGCCCATAACATTATCAAAAACCAGAGCACGCTGTCATTAGCAGCGGCCCTAGACCTGGGCGGTGGTGGCTCTACTAATGGCTACACCCAGCTTGCCAGGGCAGCCACAGCAGCATACTTTAACATATGTGCAGCAGATGTACACTACCAGCCTACATTTACCAATGGCGACCCATTGACAATAGATAACCTTTCTTTGAGAATGCAAGCTATTTTCTCGAATAGTTCTTCTACAGCAGCAGCTCTTGCCTTAGCTGCTGAGCTGGATCGATATAACAACGCCGGCTGTTCAATTAACAACGCAGGCCGCCCTATCACTCCAGCAGCTGCCAGCAAAGCATCTGAGTTTAACGTTGAAGGCAGCTTTGGCAGCAAGGTAGAAGCCTACCCGAACCCATTCTCTGACAAAGTAAGCCTGAGCTTTAGCGTAAAAGAAAATGGCAGAGCCCAGGTACATGTATATGACCTGATGGGCAGATTGGTAGGCACTGCTTTTGATGGCAACGTAGAAGCCGGCATTGAAACCACAGCCACCTTTGATGCCCGCAGCCTAAGCAATGGCGTGTATATTTACCGCTTAACTAATAATGGAATAGTTGTTGGCAATGGCCGCATGCTGCACCAGAAGTAAGCCCTAAACGGTAATATAAAACAGAAAAAGCTCCCCTTTAAAAGAGGGGAGCTTTTTCTGTTTTACCCTTCTGACAACCAGGTAGATACACCATAAAACAACGTTCTGCATGATTTTACGCCATAATTTTTTTCATCATCTCTTCATCTTAAATATGGCACCGCACAACAAAACCACTACTATGCACTGTATATCAACTAATTATACCGTTTTGCCTTAAATTTTACAGCAAAGTAGTACATCATTAAGTTTATATTTATTATCTGAAATATTATAAAATAAATACACAATTACTTGACAATAGCTGTATATACAGTTATCTTTACTAAGCATTTCCCTTTAAAGATTATATTTTTTCTATCGCACTTTTTACCCAGTAGTTAGTACATAATTTTTAAACCTAAACCTTAAACAAATGATGCACACTAAACAAGTAAGGGTGTCCTGTATACTCCCCGATACAGGACACCCTTCCCCTGAAGCACCAAGCTGACCCCCACCCACACATTCTGTGTAGCTAAAGCTTTTTTATAGAGTATTAGCTACTTGCCCATTGCGCTTATTAAGCGTACTGGCATTGCTTTGCCTAAATTTTTAGTAGCTGAAGAAATCCCTATTTCTTCAGCCTGGCACCGCCTTGCCGGTTTTTTAACCCTACATAACATTAACCAACCTTTATTAATGAAAAAATTTTTACAACATGGAAAATTTAAACAAGTATACGTATAGGACGAGGAACGTCTTACCAACACAACTCCAGGGGCTATGGCGGTATGCTATGGTGGTGCTGGCGGCAGTTTTATTTACAGGAAGCAATGCTTTTGCCCAGGCAATTGGAGCACCAGGCGAAGCTAATGGTTTTGAAATTGATGGCAACTTTGTTAGCAACGGAAACGCTGACTGGAGAACAGTTTTGAAAACAGTTGATGGAAAAGTAGTAGAAGGCACCAATTCTGCAACAAGAGGCACCTGGGTAGTAGATGGCAACTCAGGATCCGCCAGTACCAAACCAGAAGGTGAAGTATTTGGTAGTGGAAGTAATAAAAATAATTACTTAATAAACGCTGGCGGTAGACCCTATACAGTAGCCCTTGGCGGTAGTACACCTCAAAAAAATGACCTGACAAATATCTATGCTCACGTACGCAACTCCGGTGCCCAAAAATGGCTTGTATTTGGCGCTGAAACTAGGTCTGTTGACGGAACAAGCTACTTAGACTTTGAGTACAACCAGGCTGGTATTGATAAACAATACAATGAAGCTAACAACACCGGGCTGCTAGTGGGCAAGGGTCCACATGGAGGACGTACAATTGGAGATTTGCTGATTATTATTAATTATGAAGGTGGTGGAGCCAGGCCGTCAGTAGAAGTTCGCTCATGGATTTCAGCTAAAGGAAGCTGGGAATGGTCTGCTCCCCGACCTGTTGCAGAAGGTTCAAACGTTTTTATTGTAACTAATAGTACTTCTGTTCCCGCTCTAGAAACGGGAGCTGGATTCACAGGTAATGGAGGACCATCTGATAATTCTGTCGCATTTCAGTTTGTAGAAGGTGCATTATTAATTACCGACGGGACAAATGGCCTAATCCCTCCTGGTACTTGTGATCCTGCTGCAACACTTATGGTTAAAACTAGGTCATCAGCCTCATTTACCAGCGAGCTTAAAGACTTTAACTTATTTGACTTTAAAATCAATGCACCTGATGCACCTAACCTTACTATAACTCAGCCAAACTGTACAGTCCCCACTGGTATTATTGAGGTTACCGCGCCACTTGGTACTGGATTTCAATATAGCAAGGATAATGGAACAAATTGGCAAAATAGTCCCTTGTTTAGTGGGCTCACCCAAGGAACATATCAGTTTAGGGTGAAAAACAGCGCTGGTTGTGTTTCTAACCCAACACCAGTCACTATTAACGCGCAGCCTAGCGTACCTGCTGCACCGACGCTTGCTGGCGC